>Ga0255336_100210_pt1 | contig 120146 bp, 112 predicted proteins | sample MeOH1_35cm_T3_17_FD_189102 | JGI IMG/M metagenome (GOLD analysis project Ga0255336, IMG submission 189102) | Sandy soil microbial communities from University of British Columbia, Vancouver, Canada - MeOH1_35cm_T3_179 | ecosystem: Engineered > Artificial ecosystem > Sand microcosm > Unclassified...
TGTCGGGCGCGAGTTTAGATGAATCGGATCGATATTTAAATATTTGAAATACCTTGAAAATCCCACACTTCGCGTCAACTGAAATGGCTCGTTTAGACGCAGTTTTTAAAAAATCCTCTATTTGACCCCCTAATAAACGAAACAGGATCGTATTGCAGTGTGGGCGACTGAACGAGCAGAACAGCGAATAGCAAAAAACTCCGCTACTGCTGGAGCAGAGTTTAATAACATGAATTTAGTGTTATTTTAAACCAAAGGAATGGGGTATCTGGCGCTGCGAACGCTCCAACAAGCAGAAGCAGGTGTTGGATGGGTTATCGCACAGGTGATCAACTTACCGGACGGAAGGACATTCCGAACCCGAACTGATTACTTGCTCGGTGTGGATACCACCAGCGCGCCTTCGAAGTTTCGCTCTAGCAAGAGGAGCCTGTCTGCCAAGCACCATTCCCAAGGTGCACGCAAAGTTTCTCAAGCGATGTCCGAAGCCATGACAGCGCGACCGAACCGGCGTCCGATCGAACATTTGATGCCGACTAGTCCTATCAACTGGCACTCCGGTTAGATTCCAATGCGTTCGGGAGATTGAACACGGTATTGAGTCAAATGAGTCCCTTTGAGCGCGGTACGAGGCGTGCTCTGCCGCCACAGATGCATTGGCGTCTGGAGCTGCGGTTTCGGCGGCGACCGATTGCGACCATCGCGTGAGAGAACTTGCCGGAAACAAGATTCGCCGTAGGACGATCAGCAACTTAGTGATCGATAGGAGCAAATCCTGGCCATAGGAAAATTCATAGTTTGATAAGATCAAGTTCATTCTGCGGCTATCCGAGATGGCGCTAAATCGTGGGCGCGAGAGCGGCCCGTTTTTAGAGTCGGCAATTTGGTCTTAGCTGGCCGGCGTTCAAGCTGAACAGCCGGCGTTCGCGTCTTTTCGGTAGCTCTAAGTAGTTTCCGCTCCGTGACGACGAAGGTCTTCTCGCTAATCGGTCGAGAAGCCCTCAGCCATTTGAGAACATCCGAATACAAGAGTTTAACATCAGATAGGGCGCCTTTCTCAGAGCCGTAGACGGCAATGCTTCCGCCTACGGCGGCGGCTACCAAGTCTCCAATCTGGACTCCATATTTTGCGATCACCCGAGATGCACTAGCGACTGTAATAGTAAGATCAACATCATCCGGAACAGTGGGCTGAACCGCCATCAATCTTGCGACTTTTTCGACGTCGGATCGACGTAAATCAACAAACTTTCCATCTCCAAAAGTTCCCACCTTTTGGATGGTCCCATTGGCAGTTAACTGATGCATCACGTGATCGCTTACTCCAAGAACTCGAAGCGCAATCATCCAACTCATGGACTGCGATGCAGCCTGCCAAGCAAGAATCTTTCTGCGATCGAATAGCCTATTGTGATAGTGCCCTCCACGTAAAAGCCATTTTTGATCCTTGGCCCTGCTCATGAACTCATTATGCGATAATCCTAGTAACGCTGAGGCGTCGACCAAGGAAATGCCGTCCTCCGGATTCTCCAAGTGAAAGAAACGCTTGAGACCCCGCCTCAGAACAAAACTCATATGCTCGTCGTATTCTCGGGCTAGAGCCTGGTCGCCAGAGAGGATTGAATGGAGATGAGGGTCAATCATCGACAAATCTATTGCACGTGCCCTATCAACTGGTAGGTGCCTGGAAAAGAGGCTAGGCCATTCGTCGACCATTTCGATGGCGTTCGGAAAACCTTTTGAGATTGCATCACGTAATGTGCGTCCTCGACCATTCTTGCATCGATAATCAAAGTTTTCGATGTGCATTAGAAAATGGCTTACGCGCGCAAAATCCCAGATGTGTGATGAAAATATCGGGTGCGGAGCAGTATGTTTCTGCTGTTCTTCAGACATAAGATCGGTTAGCCAGTTGGCAACTTCAATTTCACGCTGAGACGGATCGGAGCTCGCAGGCGTTGGAGCGGAGAGAAGATTGTGGCCATTGCAGCAATATCGAATATCAGATTTTCCCCACATCAACGGAACGCTACATTGTGGGCACATTGATATCAGGGGCACTAAGTGCTTTTGGCAAAAGTAGATCGGGAGGAAGTTCCAGATATTCAGATGGATGCAATCTTCTCTGATGCACTCCATGCATAGCCGTCGCCCTTTGTGCATCAACAGAGAAGGGACGATTTTATGTCCCAGAAAAGGACTCTCCTTTGCTCGTATATTGACGTTCATCAGCCTCAGAGCGTTAACAGCCACGTCGGTCATTTGCGAAAGAGCTGTTATTGCGCCGTCATTGACGGAAGTCGAATAACCGAACAGTCCAAGATCCCTTGGCAGCCAGCCTGGCTGATAGATGTTGGCCTCTTCAAGCCTGGCTATGTATCCGAGAAGACTTTCGCCGGCCCGGGGATCTAGCTTTACCGCGAGACTGCGATGATCGTCTTCTGATGTCTGAATGCTCATATCCGTAAATCCAGCGATTTGGTCTGAATTGGATATGGTTCCGTTGGACGGCATTACGCCATTTTTTGTGAACCTTTTTCGACGCTTCGCGCGAGAATTCCTGGCGCCGAGTTTGAATCCTTACTTCACCTGAAAGTAGGAGGCCGATGTCATGACCGAAGGGCGTCGCACCCAGATCAATTACGGCTTAACTGAGGCAAATGAAGAAGCCGAACGCGCTGGCTATGTCAGCAAAGAAGACAGCAAACGTCGCATAAAGATCCTTTTTGCCGATCACAGGCGAAAGTCGGCCTCGCACCAGCCTGACAATCAGTGAAGAACGACATCAGCGGATGCCAAGGCGGTCACGACGTGGGCGAGGTCCAGAAATAGAAGCTGCGCTGGTGCGCGGAAAAGAACTCATCGCACGAATGTCCGAAGAGTCCGGCGGGTTGTTAACAACTGCCGCGGCTGCTGACCTTGTGGGGATCTCACCTGGAGCGCTTCGGCGAAGAAAAAATAAGTCGATCCTCGCGGTCCCTGCTGGCGGAAATAGGATCGGGTGGCCCGCGTTCCAGTTCGAAAGTAAGGAAGTGCTAGAGGGGGTCGCACGGACACTGAAGAAGCTCGGTGTTCAGGCGCCTTGGATGCAGGTCAGCTTTTTCCTGGTGCGGTTGGATGAGCTCGACGATCGGCGCCCGATAGATCTCATCAAAGCAGGAGAGATAGAGCCGGTTGAGCGAGCGGCCAGCCACTTCGGTGAACACGGTGCAGCCTAGCGAAGGAATGGAATATGGCCACTCTTGAACACCCCAGGGGTTCGGAAGACGGCGATGAAGCAGTCGGCTACGACCTAAGAGACGGCAGTAAAGGAGAAATTGAGGAGAGTTAGAAAATGAGCAAGCATGGAGGGCATATTATTGCCTCAATGGAAGAGGCCTTGGCATATGCAGAGGGCCGGCCGTCGAAGGTTCGCGTTTACAGGCCCTCTCCAAAGGAAATCCGTGAAGCTCGCTTACGAGAGATAACTATGCCAATTGAAGGCGCTGAAGAATACGAAACTATGCTTTGGATTGATGTCGAAAGCAGCGGTTTGCACGATGGCAGTTATCCGATTGAGATTGGGTGGTGCGGGGCCAGCCTTGAATCCACGGCTTTCCTGATTCGGCCGGTTTCATCGTGGACGGCAGCAGATTGGTCGCCGGCATCTGAAAGAATGCACGGAATCTCCCGACAACGCCTTGTTCAGTGTGGCCAGGATCCGGTCGATGTTGGGCACTGGCTGAATGCTGCGTGTTCTGGAAAGACGGTGTTGTCGGATAACCCTTCACATGATGCACGCTGGCTCGACCGGCTATATGATGATGTCGGAATCCTACGCGAGTTTGACATCCAGGATGCGGTTCATGCAGCAGGTGTTGCTGCAGGGCTCTCACGGATATCGCAAGAGGAAGCGGACAGCATCTTGGCCCGCATCTACTCCAAATTTCCGCATCCACACCGGGCCGGGCCTGATTCACGGCGCTCGGCGGCGGCATTTCTGGCCATGGCGATGCCATGGCAGCTCCAGGAGATCGAAGGTAGCGCTTAATGGTGCTGCTTGGCCAGGTGCTGGCGAATATTCGACTTCACCAATTCCGCCTCTGCACTGGTTACATAGAGGCACTCGGGGTTATCCAAATAGCGGCGCCTTGCCGCCTGTCCAAATATTCCAAGCCTGACCAGATTTCGAATTGAGGGCGAGGTACTTCCAAAGGTTTTGGCCACTTGGTCAATGGACATTGCGGCACCTTGCATCTGTAGCCATCTCATGATGTCGCCAACAAGAATGCCAAAGAACAGCGGGTAGTCCAGGCCAGCATATCCACGCCAGTGCTCATCGCGGGCTAGGGCCTTAATTGCCCCCGGCTCAAGCCGCATCAGCCTGGAAGCCACATCCAGGGAAACGATCTCATCTGGTGCGCCCCGATCGCACCTTCCAAAAGTTCTTGAAAGCAGAAGGTAGCCCCTCGATGATAGTCGATGCCTGACGACTTTGATGATCGTGTTTCCACTGTGCTCCTTGGGATATGTGGTAAATGCGGTGCGTAGCCTGGCGAGTATCTCTGGGTCGATCGGAAGGCCCCTGGGTCGCTTCGAAGGCAAGATATCCGCTATCAAGCGGTGGGGCCAATCTTGGCAATAGCAGTGGCCTTCGAAAAACAGGCTTCGTAGAGAAGGCCTCAGCTTAGGGATCGACCGCGGCAGCATCCAATGGCTGATTTGACCCAGGAGCACAACCTCCCCCACGTATAAAGGTACCGACGCCTTCGCCAGATGACGGGGCAAGCTCAATTTAGGCGGCGGCGTTTCGACACCGAACTTTTGATAAAGGACCGCCGCGACCTCAATTTCCTTCGCCGTCGCTGCCACGAATGAGACGGGAGGCAAGCGCATTTCATGGTGCCTCTGGCACCGGAATATGTTCGACGTCTGCCTCAGCAGCTCAACGCCACACTCCGGGCAACTCGAGAAAAGCTCCACACCGTGTATCGGGCAACACGCCGCAAGCGCCAGATCCCATATGAGGCGATGGAAGCCGGTCTGGTATAAGCAAACAGGGCAAAAGCGAAGAAGGCGATCCTCAATGCAATCCGAAGGGAGCACTTGATCGAGAAACCGCGCTCGCTCCCGCGGCAGGTGGATTGCCTGGCTCTTATAAAGCCGAAGGCTGTCAACGCCGCAAAGAGCCGAGAGCCGCCGACACTCGTCTCGGGAAAGTCCACGGCATAGGTCCCGGGCCCGGATATCCGAACGGATCAGGCTCGCGGAACCCAAAATGTTGGACTCCGCAAGCCGATGGACATATCCAAGCAACGACTCGCCTGGTTCCAGATCTGGACAAGCGGCGTAGCCCGGCATCCCTAGGGCCTAGCTCGTCCGCATTCCAATAGTATCTGCGGCCTTCTTGAGCACGGCGGGCAGGAAATTCAGACGGAACGGGTTCTCCGGCGGCATCGTAAAGAGCTCTGCAATCAAGTCGTATGCTTCGGCGAGGATATCAAATGTCAGTGCCGTCGCGCTCTGTTCATTCGCAATGTCGAGGGAAACGCGCAGCAACTGAGTGATGCGAGCAATAAGACCGCCAGACGCAAAGTAGTACCTCTTGGCGGCCCCTTCGAAGTCCTCAGGAAGCGAGTTGAAAGGCGGCGGCAGGTCCGCATAGAGCGCCTTCAGGACGCCGAGAAACATCATCCGCTCATCCTTTCTCTTGTAGTCAAAGGCACCGAGCTTGATGCTGGGCGAGGCGCGCCGCCCAGCTTGGGCGTTCGATTGGATCATGGCGGCAATCGACGGCAGGCCGACAATCAAGACCGGTACGATCGGTTGATTGGTAAATTGCCGGAAGAAGTCGCCTGCAGAGTACTTGTCTGTTGAGAGCAGTTGTGCCTCGTCAATGATAAGCAGTCGTGCTTGCTTCTGCTGGAGGAGTCCAACAGCTCGACGCTGGATCTGGGCTTGGGTGCCACGGTCCGGCTTGTAGTCACCCATAGCATCGAGGATCGAGATAGCCAGCGATTTAGGCGTTTCAGCATTGGCCGTCTCGACATAGACAATCGGCTGGGCTGTCCTCGTGGGGGCGAACTGGGGAAGCGACATGACGTGTCGGATAATTTCGGTCTTGCCGGATCCAGATGGACCAAACATGGCCATCATATCGGCGCCACCGCTATGCAAGCCACGGTCGATATGGGCGAGGATCCGGCGCTTCGCGTCCAAGGTAAATGGGTGGTGGATAAATCGATCTCCCGGGCGTGGGAGAACGATTGGCATCGGTGCCCCGTCGATTGTCAATGAATCTGGGTTGCCGTGTGGTTGGGCCACTGTCATTTTGAATGCTCCGTGGTTTCATAGTCGGGAATATTTTTGTCATCGAACTCGTCGGTGAGCGTGTCCGACATGCCGAAGGTCTCGACGTCGATCGTACCTGCGGGCTTCCCGCGCGATTTATTGTTGATCGCCTCAGCGACCGCCGGATCGGAGAGGTCAGTTTGGGGTTGCTGGACGAAGTCCTTGCCAATCTCGCGGGTGGTCTTCCGCCGCGCCTTTGTTGACGTGCGTGCAAGGATCTTGTCGAGGTTATCGATGGACTGGATCCGCATCTTTTCGAGCTCGGCGGTGTCGCGGAAATCCCCGCCTTCTTCCCGTTTCTTTTTGCGGAGCGCCTTGTGCTGGTAAAGGGTCAGTCCCTCAGCGTATTTGCGGGACTGGCAGAGCACTGGGAACAGCTCGCCGGTGTCCGGATTGACCACTGAAATCTCACCGAGGTTGGTGGGATTTACGCGGAACGAGATATCACGGGTCGGTTCAGACTTTGACGTTCCGTCACTGGCCTCCTGCCTCAAAAGGAGGTTCAGTTCCTTGGAATTGTAAAAGAGGCCGAGGAATTCGATGCCCTTGCGGGACAATGTCCGATGCTCAAGGATGCCGACCAGCATGTCCAGCTGATGGACATTGACCGGAAGGCGGATTGGGTTGCTGTCGCCATCCCTGTTCCAAACGCTGAGGGGAATGTCACCGATGCCACCATGCGGTGAATACATGTAATCAGTAACAATCCATTCATGGATGATCGACCGGAGTTCATGCAGCGTCACCGTCGCATGTTCTCGCGGGTCATAGTCCTTGAACTTCCAGTATTTTGGATTTGTCTTTCCGGGAAGCACATCCAGGGTACTGGACTCTTTGAACGTCCGGTTCACGCGTTCAATGATGCCGCGGTAATCCGGGCGCCAGGCCGGCCCTTTGAGCATTGTGATCTTGAGGGCTGCGCACATGGAGCGGTAGGATTCGTCGCGAAACGACATATCGTTGTCTGTGATAATCGCTGTGGGAATGCCATAGGCGGGCCAATCTCCGACGATCTCCGGAAATTCCGCCTTCATGTAATCCTTTGGCAAGATCATGTTTCGCATACATTGCAGTGTCGAGTAGGCGCTAGGAGGCTCGAAGCCGATATAGATGCCAACGATCATCCGCGTGTACCGGTCGATCGCAACAGTGAGAGTGGGCCGGCCCAGGACCACGCCGGAGGGGAGGTCGATCACCCAGGTATCCAGGATCGTGTGGTCGATTTCGACTACTTCCAGCCGGTAGCGCGCCTGGGCCCCCTTCTTGAGGTTGGCGAATGCGCGGTCGGCGTGCTTCTTGCCAAATCGTCGACGGGCAACCTCATATGGGGAGATCTTGTTGATCAACCGGCTCAAGGTGCGTTCGCTTGGGCATGCCCAAGCGTGCGTTCCGGTCTGCCGCCTTTTGGCCCGCAGATATGCTTTGTCGATAAGCTTCCACGCCGAGGCGATCGAGGCTTTGGTATCCAGGTAGTATTTTCCGATACAATCCCAGAGAAAAGCCTGTTCCTGGGGAGACCGCTTTTTTGAGTTCACACCGCGTGAACCGTAAGCTGGCGTCAAGGCAGCAATGCCGCCATTGTCGATGTCGGTGCCAGCACTTTCGTACCGCTTCATCCAGGTGCGAACGGCCTGCCAGGAACGCTTGCCCGTAAAACCGACCCGAGCAGCAGCGTCTTCGATGATTGGCGGCCAGGTCTCACGCATGTTTTTGGGACATCCTGCGGCATAGATCGCTTGGATAATCTCATACCGTTGCCAGGCAATATCCCTATGCTCCTTAGCAGCCTTCACGAAGTCTGCGTAGGAGGGCAATGGGCTAGAAATCGCGGTCTCATCGAAGCTTTCCTCGTGCAGGGTGAGTGCGCCACTCAGGTAGTACCTTCGGAGGTCTTCTTCGGTAGCATCCACGTGGCAGCCGACTTCACGGCTCTTGAAACTAAACCGGTTGTCCACCGTACGATGAATGTAATGGTAAGTAATCGGTCCGACTTTAAGCGCTGAATTCTGGTTCAATGGCAACATGGTAGGGTCCTATCTATGGGGGAACTAGCATTGGAGGTGGGTGCGGGAATCATCTTCGTTCGTGAAAAGCGGCTGCCGTACTCTGCCGTTTAGTAAGGGCGGTCGCAGCTTGCTTGGATGTCCCGCGTCAATAATCGCTTGGAGGATTTCGTACCGCGCCAAGGCAATCTCTCGAAACGCCTCCTTGGTAGTCACGAGGAAAGTGCTGAAGGGAGCAGGGACATGAGCAGAGATCTCGCAACTGCTCGCGTCCATGGGCGTATCGATCTGTGCTTCGGTGGAGGTCTTGGGTTTCGACATGAGCGGCTCCATTCTCAATTCGATCAGACTTTTCGGACGAGTGTCTCGTCGTTGAAAGGAAGGTTGAAGTCGACGGTGAGGTGCTTTTGCAGGATCAGGTTGCAGATGACCTGGCGCGCAAACGTGGGATCTGGAAAGGAACGACGGAGGCGGCCAATCGGAAGCTGGCCACCGTCAATAAGTACGTCGTCAATAGGCAGCGTGATCTCCGGGACGGCCCAAATCGATCGGTAAGCCTGCAACTGCCGAACGGTAGAATATCGCGGCTCTCGCCTGATCTCGCTCTCGGTGACTAGTTCGAGTTCGTGTCCGAGCCCGGTCAGGACTTCGGTGCAGAGTTTCCATCGCCAGGAAAATTCATCTGTAGCGATGACGTCGTCTGGTTTGATCTCCTGGAAAACCTTTCGGCCAGCGAACTCTTCAACAAACATGTCGGGGGTGTATCTGTAGTGTTTGTCTTCTCGCTGGAATTTGAATGTCTCCGGCTGTGCTTGAAACGTAGCCGCGTAGAACTCGGTTGCTTCGATATCGAGGATGAGCAGCCAGTCATGCTCGAGGCCCGAATGAAATGGCTGGGTGTTTGAGTTGGTGTAATTCGGCAGTTCACCAACTACTCGGGCATGCCTATTGATGATAACCGGGTGCACCGCTCTTTTGTGCGGCGACGCTTCGGCCTTGAGCGGCTTATGCTCGTAGAAGCCTTTTCTTGGCATTACTTATCTCCAAAAGTATAGAGAAGAGGTTTATTGCTCCTCGACTCTGGGAAATATTTGTCCGCTCTGCGATTGCGAGTCAGATTCAGAAAAAAGAATCGCAATAAGAGTCTTCGCCGGTTCGTATCCAGCGGTCGTTATTGGAAGGTTGAATATCCAGGTTCCAGCCGGCCGCAGATCGATGGCGGCCCCGGGGCAGGACCTGCCCCCTGACCGCAGCGGGCGGGCCCGGCCGAAGCAAACGAGGATACGGAAAGTGATTTGCGGCCAAGATAGGGGCTAAGTAGAATTTTACTCAAGCAGCCAATAGCGTATTCGGCGCAAAAATGCGTAGGGAAGCGCCATGGGGTCGTCGTACATCACCGTCGTCTATGATCGCCGCCCCACAGCTATTGTGTTGGCGCGAAACAGTTATGAGGCCGAGAAGATCGCGACCCAGCTGATTTCATCTATGGCACTCAGCGATCGAAGCGGAGTGAAAAAGGGCTGCTCAGTGCATCAATGTCCCGTGCAATGTAGGCGGGCTACGCATGCCGAGGTTGAGGTGTTTCGCAGGAGGGCGTCCCAATGGGCGGAAGCGCAGGTGGCGGCCGTCTTACTCCAATAGTCCGGGAAGTTAGCGATTGCGTATAAGGCGCGGCATTACGCATTAAGGCAGATCGACTCTCGGCATCGGCGGCAGCTAGAAATGGATCCTGGTGGCTGGCGGCATATCACTGTACTGGCTGATGATATCCCCGTCGCAGTTGCAAGGGTGCGTAGCGAGGCCGAGGCGATTGCTGTCACTGGCTGGCTGACCGGCCGAACCGCGAAGCGGCGGGGCAGGCACAAGAGGCAGCCGCCGAGTGGCTTCCGGTGCCGCTCCGCAAGCCCGAAAGAGATCAAAGTATTTGAAGCTGCCGACCTCAACTGGAGGGAAGCACGGCTTGTAGCAGTTCTTCTATAGCGGCGCGGAGAACAGCGATAGTGGATGTCTCTGTGAATCAGTACCGAAGCGAAACCCTTATGTAAGGCCATTTAACCTGCTGAGGTAACTACGGAAACTCGGAAGAGTATGGGATCCTGTTCGGCGCCGATCGGGACTCCGCCCAGACCGAACTTGTGGTCACAATATCAGCGACTTAGCTCTGGTCACCAGTGGAGTACCATTTCGGTGCTGGTTCACAGATGTGGCTATGCGTACAAAGAGGAACCAATTACGCAAACGGGTACGTCGACTTTATTGTAGAGCGAGGATTAGGGTCGCATTTCGGAGCAAATGCTGGATACTTTGCCACTGAAGCTGGATGTTGGTTATGCGCGTGCATGTCTTCTCTGACCTGCATCTCGAATTCGGGCCGCTCGAACTGCCGGAAAATGTCACCTCCGGACGGCTCGCTGAGCTCGTCTTGCTGGCGGGTGATATCGACGTTAAACGGCGATCTGTGAAGTGGGCTGCGGAAACGTTCAGTCAGCCGGTGGCCATCATCGGTGGCAATCACGAGAGCTACAGAGATAGCCTCTTTGCGATGATAGGCGAAAATCGGAAGCAGGCGGAGGCGGCGACGCAGAGCAGGAAGGCGCCTATTCGCTATCTGGAGCAGGAGCGGTGGAGTTTGATTGCGCCGGATGGAACGCAAGTCCGCATTCTCGGTGCAACGTTGTGGACGGATTTTGAGCTCTTCGGACCGGATAGCCGACATAATGCGATGGCCCATGCCGCCGGGCATATGAATGATTACTACTTAACTCAGCTTAAAGATCAGCAATCTGGTGAAATGCGCGCTCTTCGGCCGACAGACACGAACAGCATTCATGAAAAGACCAAAGAGTTTCTCCAACGGGAGCTTGATATCCATTTCGACGGTGTGACGATCGTGATGACCCATCACGCACCGTCGAGTAAGAGCCTGCCAGCGAGGGACCGCGCCAACCTCCATTCGGCTTGCTATGCATCGTCGCTGGACACTCTGATCGAACAGTACCAGCCGCACTTATGGGTTCACGGTCATATCCATGTCGCCAACGATTATCGAATTGGCAGGACGCGAATTGTGTCGAACCCACGGGGGTATGGACCGGACAGGGTCAATTCACTCTTTGATCCTGAGTTGGTTTTCAAGGTCTAGGAACCAGGCCGTGAGAGACACGGGCAACCCGCTGCTTTCGGATTGGGCAATCGTTCGGATCAGTCCCCTCGGCTACATTGAATACACAGCGTATCACTTCACCGGAGTCTGCGAAGGGCATCCGTTGTTGCCAGACGGAGCGCGGATTGTCACAACGGCTGTGCAAGAAATTGCAGAAGACGAGCGGTGGGGAAGATCGAGGTCCCGTGTCTACGGGCTAGGCCAGAAACTTCCGGATGATGAGCGCTCCGAGGAGCTGGAAACGGAGGTGACGGATATTCTATACCAGGTCTTTGGGCTCGACTGCGACATTGAGTGGATATCGGTCGAAGAGTGGCGAAGGGCGATGGATTCGAGCTCGACGCACTGTGGTAACGCATAGAGCCGATCCGCGGCCGGTGATTGCAGAACCGTCATGCCAAAATGAGTGACAACGTTGAGCAAATACTGGCCGCGGCCCGAGTGTGATCCGGCTCCGAAGACGGGCCCCTAAGTTTGTCGATGTGGCAATGAGTTGGCGTGCCGATCGGCATCCAAACCCCATGCCGACTGACACCTAGTGCATGTGCGCTGACCTGCTATCTGGCGGGTTCGTTCGGAGGAGGCGCGGCTCCCGCCTGCCATGAGATGGAATGATGTCATTACAATTGTTCGCTGAAGCCGGCCCTAACCACGGGTCCCACCTATCCATGCCTAATCGGGACGGCAAGCGAGTAACCTGCGCTGCGATGCTATCGCCAATTGTATGGGGTCAAAATTCGGAGCGATTTAATCCGATCTCGATGGTGTGATGAGCGAGCATTAGATCCGTCGCAATATCGGGGCCTCGTCCCTGTCGAATGCACTTGCTATTATATGGCTATCAATTATATAGGTAGCAATGTAACAGCAAGTGAGGATCATCAGATGAGCACACTCTATTCCACAACGGTGAGTGCGGTCGGCGGGCGCAACGGCACTGTGAAGAGCGCTGACGGTATGTTGGACTTAAAGCTGGCTTTACCAACTGCCCTTGGCGGCAAAGGCGACTTCACTAATCCCGAACAGCTTTTTGCGGCTGGCTATGCCGCATGTTTCGGCAACGCTGTCATCCATGTTAGCCGGAACAGGAAGGTGAAGATCGGGGACGGCGACATCGATGTTGCGGCCACCGTCGGCTTGGCTGCAAACGGTAACGGCGGATTCGCGCTGACTGTCGCACTCGATGTTGCAGTCAACGGCCTGGACCAGGAAGCTGCCGAAGCGATTGTCGCTGAGGCGCACAAAGTTTGCCCTTATTCCAACGCGACGCGTGGCAATGTCGACGTTGCTATTTCCGTGAGAACACGGTGAGGGGAGCTAGGCAACGGAAAAACGACGATCTCCTTCGGCTTGACCGACAGGTCTGCTTTCCTCTGTATGCGGCAACCAACCTTTTGCAGCGGCTCTATCGGCCGCTGCTCGCCCCATTGGGCCTTACCTATTCCCAGTACCTGGTAATGCTGGTGCTTTGGGAACGTGAAGGGGCATCGATTGGGGAGCTGTGCGAATGCCTTCATCTCGACGTGGGAACACTGAGCCCGCTGCTTAAGCGGATGGAGGAGGCCAGTCTTATCGTCCGACGACGCGACGTTGCCGATGAGAGGCGCGTTCTCGTCACGCCAACACCGCATGGGCGTTCCTTGCGCGACCGCGCACGGCATATCCCGACGACGTTGGCTAAGCAGACGGGGCTGACGGCGAAGGAGGTCGAAGACCTACGCGGCAAGGTCCGGTCGCTGCTGACGAGATTGATCGCGGCGGCAATCTAGTCGTTACACCCGGCCCTTCACTCCCTCGGTATTATGGCATGGTTCCATCTAACACGCTGATTCAGTGTGTTTTTTCCCAGACATGATTCATCTGCAGCCTAAGAAAGCCGAGCCGCCTTGAACAGGCTGCCGACATTTTGGCTCTTGCGCATGAGTAATTTTTAACATACAGATACGTATGTATCTAAACGACGCTTGTGGAAACGGCTGATCGAAATGGCTCGTCGCACAAAAGAAGAAGCTGATAGGACCCGCGAACAGGTACTCGATGCTGCCGAGCAGGTATTCCTCGAGCGCGGTATTGCTCGGGCAACGCTTGACGACGTGGCACAGGCCGCCGGATTCACCCGCGGAGCGGTGCATTGGCACTTCGGGGATAAGCTAGGGCTCTTCAATGCTCTGGTTGGCCGCGTCTGGCTGATCGAGGAGGCGCTGGCGCGGCGCATGGCTGCGATTGACGGTCCTAATGCCCTCAAGAGTCTTGGCGACGCCTTGGTGGACGCCTTGCAGGAATTGGAGGCTGATCCGCACCAGCGCCGGCTCCTGACCGTGTTGCGCCTCCGCTGCGAATACACCGATGAGATGGGATCCGCGCTCGCGCGCCAACGGTCCGCCGATATCCTGTTGTTCGAGGCGATGCAACGTGTCTTTGCGCAAGCGGCGGCGCAGGGGCAGCTAACTTCAACTTGGCATCCGATGATCGCAGCTCTGGCCTTCCATTCGCTGGCCACTGGGCTTGTCGATAGTTGGCTCAGGAGTGGCGGCAGCGATTTCTCTTTGGCCAGAGAAGGTGCAGCTGCGATCCGTGCTTTCCTAGCTACCGTCGCCGCTCAGGACCCGATGCAGAGCTAAAGGAAGCTAAAGATGCAATCTAATTTTCTCGGAGCCTCGGGCATCGCCTTACTTGCAGTACTATTTCTGGCGGGATGTGATCATCCAAAGGCTGCAGACAATGCGCCGCCTCCTTCACCCGAGGTCGGCGTCTACACTGTCCAAGCACAGCCTCTGACCTTGACTACCAACTTACCGGGCCGCACAGCAGCCTATCGCGTTGCCGAAGTACGGCCCCAGGTCAGCGGCATTCTCCAGAAGCGACTGTTCACCGAAGGCACAGAGGTGCGGGAAGGCGAACAGCTGTATCAGATCGATCCAGCCACTTATAAGGCGGCTTACGATAAGGCGCAGGCTAACCTGGTCACGACCGAGCATTTGGCAGAACGCTATGCAAAACTCGTTCAGACCGGTGCCATCGGACATCAGGATTATGACAATGCTGTCGCTGCCTGGAAGCAGGCACAGGCAGACGTTGACTCGACGCGCATAGACCTTGAACGCACACGGATGCTGTCACCCATCTCCGGGCAAACGGGCCGTTCAATGGTGACAGAGGGAGCGCTTGTCACGAATGGACAGGCGCAAGCACTCGTCACCGTGCAGCAACTCGATCCGATCTATGTCGACGTGACCCAGCCGATCACGGAGATTCTCCGCTTACAGCGTGCATTGGATGCGGGAGAACTGCACAGCTCGGGAAAGAATGGTGCCGAGGTTCGCCTGACGCTCGACGACGGCAGTGCGTATCCGCTGTCGGGCACCCTGAAGTTCTCCGAGGTCAATGTCGACCAGGGTACAGGCTCTGTGACCTTGCGAGCCATCTTTCCCAATCCAGAGCGTAAACTGTTGCCAGGAATGTTTGTGCATGCCCAGCTTCAGGAGGGCGTGCAGCAAAACGCCTTGCTTGTGCCCCAACAAGCAGTCAGCCGCGATACCCAGGGCAAGGCGACGACCTGGGTTGTCAAACCGGACAATACTGTCGAGCTGCGTCAGCTCGAGACCATTCGCGTCATCGGTAACGCCTGGCTTGTTGGCAGTGGCATAGCGCCTGGCGAACGAGTGGTCACTGAAGGACTGCAGCTGCTTCGCAGCGGAATCCAAGTGAAGGCTGTAGACGCTGATAACGTTCAGCTCAACACCACCCTGGGCGACGCCGCCAAGTAAAGGATCCGGCAGATATGTCTCGCTTCTTTATCGACCGGCCGATTTTCGCCTGCGTTATCGCCCTAGTGATCATGATTGCCGGAGCTCTGGCAATCATTGGTCTACCAATTAACCAGTACCCCAATATCTCTGCCCCTGCTGTGCAGATTTCGGTGACCTATCCTGGAGCATCAGCACAGACGGTCCAGGATACCGTCGTGCAGGTGATTGAGCAGCAGCTCAACGGTCTGGATGGTCTACGCTATATCTCGTCGGAGAGTAACGCTGACGGCAGTATGGCAATTATCGCAACTTTTGACCAAGGCACCAATCCGGACATTGCCCAAGTCCAGGTCCAAAACAAGCTGCAACTGGCGACCCCTATGTTGCCCGAAGAAGTACAGCGTCAGGGCGTGCGCGTTGTGAAATACCAGATCAATTTCATGACAGTTGTGGCGCTGGTGTCCGAGGACGGACGCATGACCAGTGCTGATCTCGGCAACTATATCGTATCGAATCTTCAAGATCCAATCGTCCGGACGAAAGGAGTTGGCGACTTCCTGCTACTGGGCTTACCCCAATACGCCATGCGGGTCTGGCTCGATCCGGAGAAACTCAACAGTTTTCAACTCACCCCGCCGGATGTCATTGCTGCAATTCGGGCGCAGAACGTCCAGGTCTCGTCCGGCCAACTCGGTGGTTTGCCTGCCCACGAGGGCGTGCAGCTTAATGCCACGGTCATCGGCAAAGTCCGAATGAAAACTGCCGATGAGTTCAAGAACATCCTACTCAAGGTTAACCCGGATGGCTCTCAGATCCGCCTGAAGGATGTCGCTAGTGTCGGCCTTGGCAGCGAAAATTTTGCAATCAGCACCAAGTATAATGGCAAGCCATCCGCGGGCATCGCCTTGCGTTTGGCCACGGGTGCTAATCTGCTCGATACAGTAAAGGCGGTGCGGCAGACGGTGGCAGCGCTGGAACCCTACATGCCGGAAGGCGTCAAGGTCGTCTATCCTTATGATACTTCTCCAGTGGTGACAGCTTCAATTGAAGCAGTAATCCACACATTGCTCGAAGCCATCGTCCTGGTTTTCGTTGTCATGTACCTGTTCTTGCAGAACCTGCGGGCTACACTGGTACCGACGCTGGCTGTCCCGGTTGTGTTGCTCGGAACATTTGGTGTTCTATTTGCCTGCGGTTTCACCATCAACGTGATGACAATGTTTGCCATGGTCCTGGCTATCGGCCTGTTGGTGGACGATGCCATCGTGGTGGTTGAGAATGTCGAGCGTGTAATGGCTGAAGAAGGCCTCTCTCCTAAGGAGGCCACACGAAAGTCCATGGGGCAGATTCAGGGCGCGCTGGTTGGAATCGCTTTGGTGATCTCTGCTGTGTTTATGCCGATGGCGTTTTTCGGCGGCTCTGCTGGCGTGATCTATCGGCAGTTCTCTATCACGATCATTTCCGCGATGAGTCTTTCGGTATTGGTCGCGCTGATTTTCACGCCGGCGCTATGTGCAACCCTACTCAAGCCGGTCAAGCCCGGCCATCACCATGAGAAAAGAGGCTTCTTCGGCTGGTTCAACCGCGCGTTCGATGCGGCTGCGGGACGCTACCAGAAAGGAGTGGCTGGTATCCTCGGACGACGTGGCCTGTTCGTAGTGGTGTATCTACTGATAGTGGGGGCCATGGCTTTCATGTTCGGCCGGCTTCCGGGGGCCTTTGTACCCGACGAAGATCAAGGTGTGGTCTTTGTGCAAGCGCAGTTGCCACCCAATGCCTCCGCCGAGCGGACAGAAGCAGTGATAACGCAGATCACCAAATACCTCCTTGAGCAAGAGGGCGACATTGTTGCGTCTGCCTACACTGTCAACGGCTTCAATTTTGCCGGCCGCGGACAGAATTCAGCGATGGTCTTCGTTAACCTAAGGCCATTCGGGGAAAGGCGAAACCCCGAGCAGAGCGCATTTGCTGTGGCTAAGCGGGCTGGTGGCTATTTTGCTCAGATTAAGGATGCAACGGTGATCGCGTTTGTGCCGCCAGCAATCCTCGAGCTTGGAAACTCGATGGGCTTTGACGTCTTCCTGCAAGACCATGCCGGGCTCGGCCACCAGGCCCTGATGCAAGCGCGAGATCGGTTCTTGCAACTTGCCAGCCAGGATCCGGCACTTAGCCTCGTGCGGCCCAATGGAAAGTCCGACGAGCCGCAATATCAGATCATCATTGACGATGAGAAAGCCCGAGCTCTGCAGGTTTCCATCGATGACATCAACCAAACCATGTCGGTGGCCTGGGGTTCTGCCTATGTGAACGACTTCGTCGATCGCGGTCGGGTAAAACGCGTCTACGTACAGGGCAATATGGATTCGCGCCTCGCGCCTGACGACTTCGGGAAGTGGTATGTCCGCAATACGATCGGCGAGATGGTGCCGTTTTCCGCTTTCGCCACCGGTGAATGGATTTACGGCTCACCCAAGTTGGAACGTTACAATGGCGTCCCGGCTGCAGAGATCCTTGGTCAACCGGCGACAGGTCACAGCACCGGCGAGGCCATGGCTGCGCTCGAACGTATTGCGGCACAGTTACCTCAGGGGATCGGCCTGAGCTATACGGGGATGTCCTTTGAGGAACGTGCGGCCGGATCGCAGGCGCCGGCACTCTATACCCTGTCGTTGCTTATCGTTTTTCTCTGCCTGGCCGCTCTTTATGAAAGCTGGACGATTCCAGTCTCTGTCCTGTTAGTGGTGCCGCTTGGTGTCCTAGGTGCCGTGACGGCAACCCTATTACGTGGCTTACAGAATGACGTGTTCTTTCAGGTGGGTCTTCTGACCACAATGGGCTTGGCAGCTAAGAACGCAATTCTGATCGTGGAGTTCGCAAAGCAACTGCACGAACGCGAAGGCCGGTCTCTACTGGATGCCGCTGTGGAAGCGGCTCGCTTGCGCTTGCGCCCCATCATCATGACCTCGTTGGCCTTTGTATTCGGCGTGCTTCCAATGGCGGAGGCTACTGGGGCGGCCAGCAGTAGCCAGCACTCGATCGGCACTGGTGTGGTTGGCGGTACCTTGGCGGCAACGTTCTTGGCGATCTTTTTCGTACCCCTTTTCTATGTAGTGGTCGCTGGGTTTTTCCGTAAGAAGGATAGATTGTCATTGGTACAGGCAGAGGGGACGTGAAGCGTCGGCGTCAGGAAGCCTCCGTGCCAAATCGATATCTCCATAAGAGCTTGCCGCGGGCAAATTGGCTGCTTCGCACTCTATCGGAGCCATCAATCGACACGTAGGGCGTACTGACGTAGCGGCTTCTGTAGGTTTGCTGATGGTCCCAGCTTGCATGAGTGAACCTCGGTAGGTGCGTTGAAGAAAGTGTAACTGCAGCCCAAAATCAGCTGCTGACGGTACTTCGAACGGGTTGGCGGGTGAGCCTCGCAGTGACCGGTTAATAGGTGCGAAACTTGGGACGTTTGATGATGCCGCCCAGGCTAGATAAGGCGGGTAAACCAGTAAGCAAGGTAGCTATGTCCCTAAAAGGGGAAGCCACGGCTCAACGCATCTTGGATGCTGCTTACAAAACGATCGCAGTGCGCGGCTGCGGGGCAGTAACGCTGCAACATATCGCGGACGAAGCGGGGGGCGTGGTCAGCCAGCCCTGCTACTACTTCGGAAATAAGAATAGCTTGCTTGCTGCTGTACTGAAACGCGCAGGGAAAGTGTACCTCGAGGGCCTGGGCCGATGGCTATGCCACGATGGCGCGCCGGCAGAACAGATCATCGACTTCGTCAACTATAATGAGTTCATTCTTAGGGACAGCACTGACACCTATCGAATATTTCTTGAGTTCTGCAACTACGCAGTGGGCTCGACGGACTTCCAGTCAGAGATTGCGAGCACAACCTCAAATATGACATCGAGAGTAGAGGCGGTTATCGCCAATAGAGGACCTCGCCGCAATCCGAGTGCCAAATATCCCAGCGCTTCGGTCATCCGCTTTATCTTCTCCACTTCGCTCGGCATTGCCCTCCAGCACTTTTTGAGTCCGGACAATAAGGGTATGCGGAAGGAATTTGAGGTTATCAGGGAAGTAGCTGTGAAATTAGTAGAGGCAGATATCTATGAGACGAGTGAGCGGTAAGGTGGCTCTTGTTACTGGCGCTGGCTCGGGGCAAGGCGCAGTTGGAGCACGTCTGCTGGCGCAAGAAGGTGCGAAAGTCATTGCAACAGACATCGATTATGGGAGTGTTCGAAAGGTTGTTGGCGAGATCAACATGCAGAACCCTGGAGCTGGCTTAGCACTGAAGCATGATGTTTCTATGCGAGATGACTGGTTCAACACCATCAGGACGGGTGTGGAGGCTTTCGGGCCTATCACAGTATTGATCAATAATACTGATATCCCCACCCCCACGTTCCGTTACCAAGCCCCCGAGGAGAATTCGATAAGGACAAGAAATATCGACGCATGGAGCCACTTTGTTGGGATGGAAACTGTCGTTCCTGTCATGAAATGGGCTGGTGTCGGCTCGATCGTAGATGTAGCCCCCTTAGAAGTGCTTGTGGCATGTGTTCATTTCGATACCTATGCCACGCGCCGGCGTACCGCTGATGCATTTTTGCGAACCGTTGCGGCGGAGCTCGCTCCATTTAACATTCGCGTCAATGCGATAGCTCAGGGTCTCATCGAGAAACCGGCAAAGAATGATGTTCTCTCCCTCATTAGATCCGCAGAGAGCATTTCCGGGGATCGATACTTCTGCTCGTCAGGACTTGCTGATGATGTTGGTCAACTGGTGCTTTACCTGGCGAGCGACGAGTCATCGTCCATGACGGGGACGTTGCACATCATCGATCCCGTTGGCTTCAACGTTAGCGAGCGCGGGGTCGGTTAACGGGCGATTGGCGCGGTCATAGCTACCGCCCTCACGGCAGAAGTGCAGAGTCAAAGGCGGAGCCCCACTGGACCGAGAGTTGAGGCATTCAGAAGTGCCAGATGATCCCTTTCCGTTCGACGTTCAAGTCGCCGATTGGCCTCCGCGAACCAGAAGATTGAGCCTAGGCATCCCGAAAGCTGATGATAGATGAGAATGTTGACCGAGAAAGTTTTTTCAAGCCCACGTGAGTGCGGAGACAACATAGGTCTGCAGGCAGCTGTTGAAGCTGCCGTCGAGTGGTTAATGCGGCGGCAGAACCCTGACGGTCATTGGGCCGGCAGGGTGGAGTCAAACGCCTGTATGGAAGCCCAGTGGTGCCTCGCGCTTTGGTTCTTGGGGCTTGAGGATCACCCACTACGTCCTCGACTGGCTAAATCACTGTTGGAGACCCAACAGCCGGATGGTTCTTGGCACATCTATCATGGTGCACAAAACGGCGACATCAATGCTACCGTTGAAGCCTATGCAGCACTCCGCTCGATGGGGTACCCAGATAGTGACCCAGCTCTTGTCCGCGCCTGCGATTGGATTGTTGGCAAGGGTGGACTTCGCAATATCCGGGTGTTCACTCGCTACTGGTTGGCGTTGATAGGAGAATGGCCGTGGGAACAGACGCCAAATCTTCCCCCGGAAGTGATTTGGTTTCCGCGCTGGTTCGCATTCTCGATCTATAATTTCGCGCAATGGGCACGCGCAACGATGGTTCCGCTCACGGTGTTGTCTGCGCGCCGACGGGCGCGACCGTTGCCGCAAGGAAATCGGCTTGATGCCTTGTTCCCTGAGGGACGTGATCGGTTTGACTATAGTCTTCCGGCGCGCTCGAAGGCGAGGGTCGCTGACTGGATGTTCCGGAGGATTGATCGGCTACTTCACTTAGCTCAATCGATTGGTGGACGCTTGGGCTGGAGAAGGCCGCGCGAGGCCGCCATTCGGAGCGTCCTGGAGTGGGTTATTCGGCATCAGGATGCCGATGGGGTTTGGGGCGGCATCCAGCCACCCTGGATCTATAGCATGATGTCTCTTTATGTGGAGGGCTATGCGCTCGACCATCCTGTGATGGCTAAAGCACTCGCTGCCCTCGATGATCCGCACTGGCGCGTGGACCGCGGTGAGGCAAGTTGGATACAGGCTACTAACAGTCCTGTTTGGGATACCATGCTGACGCTCGTCGCCCTCGATGAAACAGATGCAGGTGAGAGGCAACCTGAAGCGGTTGAGAAGGCCCTCCAGTGGCTGCTGGACCGTCAGGTCCGCGTCTCCGGCGACTGGTCAATAAAGCAACCTGATCTAGCACCTGGTGGATGGGCTTTCGAGTATGCCAACAATCACTATCCGGATATTGACGATACCGCGGTGGCATTGATTGCATTGGCCCCCTTCCGCAACGAACCGAAATGGGTTGGACGCGGGATAGGCGAGGCGATCCAACGGGGAGTCGATTGGTTGATCGGTATGCAGAGTGCTGGAGGCGGCTGGGGCGCATTTGACAAGGACAATAATCGGCGCATCTTGACCAAGATACCATTCTGCGACTTTGGTGAGGCTATCGACCCACCGTCAGCAGACGTAACCGCTCACGTTGTTGAAGCCTTTGGTAAGCTGGAGCTACCCCGGAGCCATCCAACGATGGTGAGAGCGCTCGACTACCTCCGGCGTGAGCAGGAGCATAGCGGTCCGTGGTTTGGCCGGTGGGGCGTCAACTACCTCTATGGCACCGGGGCAGTTCTCCCGGCCCTGGCGGCTATCGGTGAGGACATGGACCAGCCCTATGTTTCGCGTGCCTGTGATTGGATCGTTGCTCGTCAGCAGCCGGGGGGTGGCTGGGGCGAGAGTTGCGCTTCCTACATCGATGAAACCCTCGCCGGGCACGGCAATGCCGCGGCCTCTCAGACTGCTTGGGCGCTAATGGCGCTTCTCGCGGCAAATCGTCTGCAGGACCGTGACGCGATAGAGAGAGCGCTTTTGTTCCTCGTCGAACGTCAGCGGAACGGTGGGTGGGAGGAGCCGGAATTTACCGGAACTGGCTTTCCCGGCTACGGTGTTGGCCAGTCGATCCGGCTCTCGGATCCGCGGATCCGAGAGCGCCTCATGCAGGGGCCGGAACTTTCGCGTGCGTTCATGCTGCGATATGATCTCTATCGACACTACTTTCCGCTGATGGCCCTTGGGCGGGCGCTGCGTGCACAAAGCGGGCAGCCATCAGGCGTGCTGTCAGGAGCTAAACTCAACCGGACATGAATGGAACTGGCGGCTGGTTTCAAGGGGAAGGCAAACGCTATGGCATAAAGCCGCTTGACGGCTGCAATCCAGATAATTTCAATCGAATGATCGATTTTTGAAGCTGAGTGTCCTTCCTCGATGCAGGGTTGTGAGCTTGGAGCAAGGTGAGATACCTGAGTTTGAAGTCCGATGTGTTGCAGAAGCCATGAGAAGTTGGTGAAGGGCATAACGAAAGGCGCCGCTGTAACCAGCCGCTTTATAATCGTCCTCGGTGGCTGGCTAGATTGGGTTCTTGGGCTCCAAGCAATGGACAAGGACCTAGACTTCTGCCGTTGCGAATATGCTCAATATACCTTGGACGTCAGAGCAACAGATACTTGGATTTGCGCAATGTTGATCAACCTATTAGCTGGTAACCGTCAGGACATGACTAAGCCGTCGAGAATCACCGCCGCCACCTCATTGGCACTCGTGCTTGGCGGCTGTTTCTGGGCTCCGCCCAGACGGACAGTGCAGCGATTCCGGTCAAACGAAGTGTAGACAGCAGGACCACGTCAGCAAATTGGCTTGTCACCGACTGTGCAGTACGACCGAGGCCGGACGGTTACGACGTCTCTTTGCCGTCTAAGGTAATTGCCCTCCATGCAGCCCGCATCCGCACGCTCCACAGACCGTAGAGGGCCTGTCGGTCATGGATGCACCGATAGACTGTCCACCAGATGGCTGCCTGGCTGGGATGGGCTCAGGATACCTTGCCGGTACGCAACACCAGCCCGCCTTGAATGAACAACTTCATCGCCCCAATACGTATGTCCCCGGGGCGTTTTCCAACAGAACATGCCCATTGCCGGGCATTCCCATCACCGGCGGAGGAACTGACGCGCTCGATGAACGACTATAGAGCCACTCCACCCAGGCAGGCCACCAAGACCCCTCCACAAAGTTTGCTGTCGCGACCCATTCATCGGCGCTGACGCAGGGGTCAGTCTTCTGTCTGGTGGCAATGCGGAAATGCCTTCCCGCTTTGCCGGGCTCGCTGACGATGCCAGCGTTATGCCCTCCGCTAGTGAGCGCAAACGTGACAGCATCGCTGTCAGCCAGAAAATGGATCTTATAAACTGAACGCCATGGTGCGACATGGTCGCGTTCGGTACCGACGACAAACATTGGAACGCGAATATTCTGAATAGCCGCGGGCCGATCATCGACCATGAACCGGCCACTAGCCAACTCGTTGTCGAGGTAAAACCGCTTCAAGTACTCGGCATGCATACGATATGGCATCCGCGTGGAATCGGCATTCCAGGCCATAAGGTCGTTCATTGGAGTGCGTTCGCCCATGAGGTAGTCATGTACATGCCGAGACCATACGAGGTCATTGGACCGTAAGAGCTGGAACGCGCCCGCCATCTGGTCGGCAGCCAAGTAACCGCGGTTCCACATCATACTCTCGAGGAGGTGCATCTGGCTATGATCGATGAAAAGAGCTAGTTCGCCAGGCTCACTAAAATCGGTTTGTGCAGCGAACAACGTTATAGAGGCCAGCCTGTCATCGTCAGAACGCGCCATGGCGGCTGCAACAACGGCGAGGAGCGTTCCTCCCAGACAATAGCCCGCGGCATGGACCTTTTGACCAGGAACGATCGAGTTTACTGCCTCGAGGGCAGCCATTACACCGGAGCGGCGATAATCATCCAAGGTGAGATCTCGGTCCGCGCTAGTGGGATTGCGCCACGAAATGCAGAATACCGTGAAGCCCTGCCCGACGAGGTAACGGATAAATGAGTCATGAGGCGAGAGGTCGAGGATATAGAACTTCATGATCCAGGCCGGCACGATGAGGATCGGTTCCGGGCGCACGGTCGATGTCGTTGGCTCGTATTGGATCAGCTCAATCAAGTGGTTGCGATATACCACCTTGCCAGGTGTAATGGCGACATCACGACCGACGACGAACCTCCCAGCGCCAACGGGTGGGCCGCCAGCGAGAAGATGTCTTACATCCTCAGCCCAGTTCAGGAAGCCTTGTAGAAAATTAAGGCCACCAGACCTCAGCGTCTTTTCGAGGATCTCGGGATTGCTCCAAGGTATATTGGACGGCGAAAAGACGTCGAGGATTTGACGCGCGGTGAATGAGATCACCTGCTCATGATGTGGCGTTACGCCAGGTACATCATGGGTCACATTGTGCCACCACTGCTGGTGGAGCAGGAAACCTTGCTGCCACAGACGGTAAGGGAATTGTTGCCAACTGTCATGGCGGAAGCGGCTGTCGCCCGGCAATGGCTCAATGCGAGAAGGTGTCTCCGGGTCAGTTGTCGCCGTCGTTATAAATGCGCAAAGGCGAAGGGCTTTACGCCATGCTTTGTGTATAAGTTCGAAACGCTTCCCCGGCGCGCGAGCGAGATGGAGGGACCAGTCAAACAGCGCGAGGGTTAATGCGGCACTGGAAAGACCCGCGGTCAATTGTGCATTTGCTGCCTCGCTGATCCGGTCGAGTGCCCGGAATCCCTCCAGGCCGATGGGCTCCTCGGAGTGCAGGCCGGCTCGTGGTAACGCAGGGAAAGGCCATGGCTCCGCCTTTGTGGTCATCGTCCCTGCTTCCCAACTTTCCGTTTTTTCAAAGTTGCCTTCACGGTTTTCGCGGCGGACGCTGCTTTGACCGCCTTTGCCCTGCCCATGGCTACGTCGATGATATCTCTAAAAAGCTTTTCAAGTTGGCCACCAGGTTCATCAAGCATCGCCTCCATTTGAAGCACATGGCGGAAGATGCCAAAGCCGGTCAGGCAGGCGATCGCGAGGGCCGCCCGTTGCTCTGTGGGCCTAGCTATCTGTTTCCCCAGTGGCTCGATTACGTCGTCCATCAAGGCTGATCGGATTAGGGGGATTGCCTCTGGGCTGAGCAGCGACCGAATGAGGATATCGAGCGGGTCGACCAATCGGAGCGCTTGGTCCAGGCTTGGTTCGAACAGCCGCCTTGTGAGCTTGGTCGTTATATCTCCATCCTCGGCCGTAATTAGCCGGCGCGGTTCAAAGGCAGCGTTCACGACCTCTGAGAAGAGCTGTTCCTTTGAACCAAAGCATCGATGGACGTAGGCTACATCGACACCTGATACGTCTGCGATATCGCGTAGCTTGGTTTCATCATAGGAATGCTGGGCAAACCTCACTAGCGCGGCTTGTAGTATTCGGTCTCTTGTCGTGGTCGGTGTCTGGTCTCGAACCTTCAGTTTTTGAGGCATTGGGCGGTCCTGCATGAGTTCTGCGCTGTGCCACGATGCATTTCTTCTCATGCCTAGTCAACTGCGGTTGATGTGGATCAATGTGAGCCACGTGCAATGGCAGTAGAAACCTTTAGCTAATGGTCGCATTGCAAGGCGCCAAGTCAAATAAACAGATTGCAGGTAGCCAATTACGCGATAGGTCTATGTGATCTGAAACAAAGTCCTCAAGCGCAGAAGATAGTCAACAGAGGTTGACTTCAGCGCAACCTATTGCCACTCTGCGTTGCCAGTATTTTTCGAAAACCCAAAGAAGAGGGGATTTTCATATGTCAGCCGACAAATCCGCCAAGCAGTCGTCCGTAGCAGCATCCGTTTCCCCATTCTCTATTAGTAGCGAGTGGGCAAAGCCATTTATCGATGTACCCCTTAAGATTTACTCGGAGCAGCTGGGCTTTGCGGCCCGCTGCTTACGGTCAGAGGCGAACTATCTTCAAGGCCTAGCGGATTGCAAAGACGTTGGTGAGATGTTTACGCAACAATTCAGGTTCCTGCAGGACGCTGCGCAGGAGTTCTCGAAAGAGGGTACGAGAGCGTGGAAGGTGATTCAGGACGCTTCATGGTTCCTCGTACCCTCGGGTGCGTGAAGTTTGGGTGTTAGAGCAGGGTGAAAGGCATCGAGAGCTGCAAACAGGGCCTCGCTCTCTGCCTTTGGTAGGGCGCAACCCGGTTGGTCAAGCTGGCAACTAGCGAGCGATCAGCCGGGATGTTGCCGCGTTTCTTTGTTAACGGTGCGAATAACGTGGTGCCGTTAGAACGATCAATTCTCTGGAGCGCGCTCGTAGGGGTATCTGGAAGCCGATCATCGTGAGAGTGCATTGGAGATGAGTAATATCAAAGTGCAGCCTTGGGTCATCATTGTAGTCGCTCTGGCAGCGGCTGCCGCTGCTTTCTACGGTTGGAAAAAATTGCAACCGGAAGCGCTTCCTGATGGCATTGCGGGCAGTAATGGCCGAATCGAAGCGGTCGAAATCGATATCTCGGCTAAGATCCCAGGTCGTATCAAGGAGATTCTTGTTGACGAGGGAGACTTCGTCACAGCTGGGCAAGTGATTGCTTACATGGACACCGAGACGTTGAAGGCGCAACGCCGCGAGGCCGATGCGCAATTGCAAAGAGCTCACATTTCGGTGGAAACAGCATCGAGCCTTGTTGCACAACGTACTGCCGAACGAGAAGCCGCGGTGGCTACGGTCGCACAACGCGAGGCCGAACAGGACGCTGCCAATAGAAAATTGGCTCGTTCAGCAGAGTTGGTGAAAAACGACAACGTCTCCCATCAGGTGCTGGACGATGACCGCGCGAGGGCAGAAGGTGCAAGGGCGGCAGTTGCAGCAGCAACAGCTGTCGTGGCATCGGCCGACGCGGCGATTAGCGCGGCGAAGGCACAGGTGGTCGACGCGAAGGCCGCAATCGATGTTGCATCAGCGACAATCGATCGAATTGATGCCGATATAAACGATAGCGCTTTGAAGACGCCCCGCGATGGCCGTATCCAATATCGGGTTGCACAGCCAGGTGAGGTTCTACCAGCAGGAGGTCGGGTACTTAACCTCGTAGATCTCGGAGATGTCTATATGACATTCTTCCTCCCGACGGATGAAGCGGGGCGTGTCACTTATGGTTCAGAGGCGCGCATCGTGCTCGATGCAGCACCTCAACTTATTATCCCGGCCACGATCTCTTTTGTCTCTGACGTAGCCCAATTCACACCGAAGACCGTCGAGACCGCATTAGAACGGCAAAAATTGACCTTCCGGGTTAAGGCTAGGATTGCCCCTGCGCTCCTGCGCAAATACATCCTGCAGGTCAAAACGGGACTCCCCGGAATGGCTTATGTGAAGCTCGATCCCAGTGTCGCGTGGCCGCAGAATCTACAAGGCACGATCGCGCCATGACCGAGCAGGCTCCTTTGCCGCTTCCTTCGGATGGATCGATGGTGGAAGGGCCTGTAGTTGAACTGAGAAATGTGGGGCTCGCCTATGGCAGGGTGCAGGCGCTGAGCCAGATCAGCCTCACCATACCAGCGGGGCGGATGGTCGGGCTCATCGGGCCGGACGGCGTAGGTAAATCAAGTTTATTGTCTCTGATCGCTGGTGCTCACGCCATCCAGCAAGGGGAGGTTCAGGTACTAGGCGGGGACATGGCCGACGCGCGGTATCGCCGCAACGTTTGTCCTCGGATCGCCTATATGCCACAGGGGCTCGGAAAGAACCTTTATCCAACATTATCGGTCTTCGAGAATATCGATTTTTTCGGAAGACTGTTTGGTCATGAAAAAAAAGAGCGCGAGCGCCGCATTGCGGAGCTTTTAAAAAGCACTGGCCTTGCCCCCTTCGCCAGCAGGCCAGTAGGGAAGCTCTCCGGCGGTATGAAGCAGAAGCTAGGGCTCTGTTGTGCCCTGATCCATGATCCGGACCTGCTGATCCTCGACGAACCGACAACAGGCGTCGATCCGCTATCCCGGAGTCAATTCTGGAGCCTCATTGACGAAATCCGCGGGCAACGGCCTGGTATGAGTGTGCTGGTTGCCACTGCTTATATGGACGAAGCGGCCCGCTTCGCGTGGCTGATCGCCATGAATGCCGGCCGGGTACTGGCAACCGGATCTCTAAGCGACTTACTCACACAGACCGGCACTGCATCACTCGATGCAGCCTTTATCGCCCTTCTACCAGAGGCGGAAAAGGAGGGGTATCGCCCCGTCAACATTCCGCCGCGTCGCTCGGATGGTTCTGAAGAGATTGCCATCGAAGCTGATGGTTTGACTATGCGCTTCGGTGACTTTGTTGCGGTTGAACATGTGAGTTTTCGCATCCCACGAGGCGAGATATTTGGCTTCCTCGGCTCCAACGGTTGCGGCAAGACGACGACGATGAAGATGCTGACAGGGCTGCTACCAGTGAGCGAGGGTGAAGCGCGCTTGTTTGGACGGCCGGTCGACCCCCACGACATGGAAACCAGGCGTCATGTCGGCTATATGTCGCAGGCATTCTCCCTCTATTCGGAGCTGACAGTTCGGCAGAATTTGGAGCTCCATGCGCGGCTCTATCGCCTTCCGTCGAACTACATGCCGAAGCGTGTGGCTGAGATGGAAAAGCGCTTCGGCCTGGCTGGTGTAGCCGATAGCCTACCTGACGCGTTACCGCTTGGCGTTCGCCAACGGCTCTCGTTGGCTGTGGCGATGATACACAACCCGGAAGTGCTGATCCTGGATGAACCCACCTCTGGGGTGGATCCGATTGCGCGCGATGCGCTGTGGCAGATCCTGGTCGACCTCGCTCGGCAGGACAATGTTACGATCTTCATCTCGACGCACTTCATGAGTGAAGCGGAGCGATGCGACCGCATATCATTGATGCACGCCGGCAAGGTTTTAGTTAGCGATACGCCAGGCGCCATCGTGAGAAGCCGGGGAGTAAGCACATTAGAAGAGGCGTTTATCGGCTATCTGAAGGATGCCATCGGGGACGAGACAGCGGATGCTGCGGTCCCACTCCAACCGGACGCATTGTCAAAACATGAGGCATCAGCGCCGCCGCGTCTATTTGATTTGCGCAGAATGCTAAGTTACTCACTTCGAGAGAGTCTGGAATTGCGACGAGACCCGATCCGAGGAACCTTGGCGTTGATCGGTAGCGTCATCTTGATGCTGGTTATAGGGTATGGCATCAACCTGGATGTAGACAATATCCGTTATGCAGTTCTCGATCGTGACCAGACTACGATCAGCCAAAGCTACATAACCGACCTGGCGGGGTCACTTCCCTATTTCATCGAACAGCCGCCAATCGCAAGTTACGAAGAACTTGACCGTCGCATGCGAAGCGGAGAGTTGAGCCTCGCGGTCGAAATACCTCCGAATTTTGCCCGCGACGCTATGCGAGGGCGGCCGGTGGAAATCGGAGCGTGGATCGATGGCGCAATGCCGCAACGTGGTGAGACGATCAGAACCTACATGCAGGCGATGCACACGCATTGGCTATCCAATACAGCGCGGACGTCTTCGTCTGCAAGCGCCGGTGATCCGTTCCACTTAGAGATTCGTTTCCGCTACAATCCTGACGTCCTGAGCATCGTAGCAATTGTGCCAGCCGTCATTCCGCTGCTGTTATTGCTGATCCCTGCCATTCTTGCATCTCTCAGTGTTGTACGAGAGAAAGAGCTTGGTTCGGTCATCAATCTATATGTAACACCGGTGACCAAGCTCGAATTTCTGCTGGGGAAGCAGTTGCCATATATCCTTCTCGGCTTGGTCAATTTCCTCTTGCTCATGATCATTGCACTATTTGTCTTCAAAGTACCTTTTACTGGAAGCTTTTTTGCGCTGTCGGCCGGAACGGTCGTGTATCTGGCGACATCTACGGCACTTGGGCTTTTGATCTCGACGTTCACGCGCAGCCAAATTGCAGCTCTTATCGCAACAGCCGTATTCACGTTGATCCCGGCGGTGGAGTTTTCAGGCATAATTGACCCGGTTTCCTCGCTCGCAGGGATAGGTTCCTTGATTGGCCATGTCTATCCGACGACCCATTACATTACGATTACCCGCGGAACATTCTCCAAGGCGTTGGGTTTCGCCGATCTAACGAGCGCATTTATACCGCTACTCATTATTGCTCCTGTGTTGACGGGCCTCAGCGGCGCTTTGCTGAGGAAGCAGGAGCGGTGAGGGATGGGCATTTCTAATATTATACAGCTTGGATTCAAGGAATTACGTGGACTGTCCCGCGATCACATTCTGATAGTACTGATCATTTATACTTTCACTCTCAATGTCTATATTGCGACGACGGCAATCCCCGATACGCTGAATAAGGCGCCGATCTCCATCGTTGATGAGGATGTCTCTCCGCTCTCGGCGAGGATAGCCTCGGCCTTCTACCCGCCGCGCTTCACTGTGCCGCAGGTTATTAGCGCTTCAGAGGTAGACAGGCGCATGGATGCCGGCCTCGACACATTTGCTCTGGATATCCCGCCAAATTTTCAGCGCGACCTACTAGCCGGCCGCTCACCCGAGATTCAGGTCAGTGTTGATGCCACACGTATGATCCAGGCATTCAATGGCAGTGGTTACGTTCAGAATATCGTTTCGGATGAAGTTACGGCATTTTTGCAGCGCTATCGATCTACGTCGTCGTTGCCGGTCGAACTGGTGTTGCGGTCGCGATTTAACACAGAGCTCAGTCGGCCTTGGTTTCAAGCGATTGTCGATTTGATCGATAGTATTACGATATTGTCGGTGATCCTGACAGGTGCCGCGCTGATTAGGGAGCGTGAGCATGGCACGACCGAGCATCTCTTGGTCATGCCTGTGTCGCCCGCGGAGATCATGGTAAGTAAAATCTGGTCAATGGGTAGCGTTGTCCTCTTGGTCTCCAGCCTGTCGATTACTGTGGTAATCGAAGGATTTCTCGAAGTCCCTATCAATGGGTCGATCGCACTCTTTCTAGTTGGTATAGCACTGCACCTCTTTGCCACCACGTCGATGGGTATCTTTCTGGCGACGATAGCTGGATCAATGCCGCAGTTTGGCCTCTTGCTGATTCTCGTCCTTCTTCCATTGGAAGTTCTGTCGGGAGGGCTGACGCCCCGAGAAAGCATGCCTCTATTGGTACAAGATCTAATGCTCGCTGCGCCCAATACGCATTTTGTCATGCTGGCACAGTCAATTCTCTTTCGCGGCGCAGGGATCGAAGTCGTCTGGCCACAATTCGCCGCGCTCTTTGGAATCGGAGCAGCACTTTTCACGTTTGCTCTTGGCCGGTTTCGAAAATCTCTCAAGTGAGGACATGCGTGGTTCCGTAGCCTCGCTGACGGTGAGGCAGGATCATCAGCAGATCCTTCGAAGAATTCTTCCAGCGTCCTAATCCAACGGGCCGGAATATCAACGGCTGTTGACTTAAATCAATGGAGCCCTGTCCGATGGAGAGCAAACTGTAGCGTGACGCGAGTTCCTGCGCGCTCGCGGATCTGTTCAATGTTCTTGATGGATGTGGTGGTTCTTGTGCCTGTAGGCGAGCAGATCGCAGGTGTCGGCATCGCAATGGAGGGTGGAAATGTCTAAGGTGGCAGTCGTTACGGGCGGCACGCGGGGGATCGGTGCCGCTATATCCAGAGCTCTTAGAGAGGATGGATATAAGGTGGCCGCAGTCTATGCGAGTAACGATACCGCGGCATCGGAATTTGCTGTCGATGCCGGAATTCAGGTGTTCAAATGGGATGTGTCGAACTTCGATGCTTGTAAGACAGGGCTGGCACGGGTCGAAGCTGAGCTTGGTCCGGTTGAGGTCTTAATAAACAATGCGGGCATTACGCGCGATTGTATGTTCCACAAAATGACGGCGGACCAATGGCAGATCGTCATCAACACAAACTTAAACTCACTCTTCAACATGACGCGGCCAGTCATCGAAGGTATGCGCGAGCGGGGATTTGGGCGTATTGTCAACATCTCTTCGATCAATGGCCAGAAAGGACAGCTTGGGCAGACAAATTATTCCGCGGCAAAGGCAGGCGACATAGGCTTCACCAAAGCACTTGCGTTGGAAAACGCTGGCAAGGGCGTTACGGTGAATGCCATCTGTCCCGGATATGTGGCAACGGACATGGTGCGTGCCGTTCCGCAGGCTGTACTGGAAAAATCTATTCTTGCACAGATCCCTGTTGGCCGTCTCGGGGAACCAGAGGAAATAGCTCGTTGCGTCCTTTTCCTCGTTTCGGATAAGGCTGGCTACATCACCGGCTCGACGCTGACGGTCAACGGAGGTCAGTATCTCGCGTGAAGCGCTACGATTATTGATCGAGGTTCATATTTAACAGCGCACTGATTTTCTGCGAGAAGACACAATACATGAGCTAAGATATCTGCATGATCCTGGCTAGCTCCGGCATAAGGCGCTTCGGCAGGCCTATAAGTGCCGGGCCGTAGCCGCCATGCATGCCGATGATACGCCCATCAATGTAACGGCGCCTGGAACGGAAAATAACCCGTACCGGATGGTTATGGCACTATTTTCGCGATGAGCGGGTTGGCTCCGCGCCGGCGGCAAGGTCGAGTTCTAGTACCTCTACAGGAGTGGGCGGGTCAGTGACCTTGTCTGCTGAGCCAGCGCGACACGGAAATCCGAATAGACCTGCACGAGTGCTTCAAGTGAGAAGCTGCGGCCGGGCCCTCGTGGATTGGGGAGTACCCAAGTGATTGTCTTTGAGAGCTTGACAGGCTGGCGGCCCCAAGGGAGTTCTCGCTCGCCCATCACGATGGAAGCGCCGCGTTTTCCTAAAAATGCGACTACCTTGGGCGCGTAGTGACGCATCTTCGCCTGGAAAGCCGGCCAAGCGAGCTTGAATTCATCTGCTTGGACCTCGAAAGAGCGATTCGTTGGGCGGCTCACAATAGTCGTCAGACCGCATCCATACTTTAGCAGATCTCGCTCCTGCCGGGGTTCGAGACACACATCCGTAAAACCGGCGAGATGGAGCACGGACCAGAAATGATTGCTTCGGTTCGAGTAATTGTGGCCAGAGGCCACAGCACTCACAGTCGGATTGAGGCCGCAAAAGACGACGTCGAGATCCTTTGCGAGGATGTCCAGCGGATAGTCCATCTTGGTCATTTGCGCTCAATAGGCTTGGGAAAGCAGCTGCGGCTTCGTCTTTGTTGATAGCCTGGTTCTCAGGTTCCGAACTGGCGTCGTAAAGCGACACGTGATCAGCCGGAGGCAAAGAGTGAACAAGAGCAGGAATGTGTGAGACAACGCCTCGATGGCTAGAGCAAGGGCATTCAAAGACATTCTTATCTCTATTGTTTGATGTCTGGCTTTTCGTGGGTAGATGCTCCAGTTTCCGACGGGGAATCAAGGATGCAGGGGCGCGCTTGCATGTTTCGAAGAACAGGAGCTGCGCCAAACAGACTTCAATTTCACGGGCAGCCAAGAGACCGGCATCCGTCCAGGAAACAAGCGCCTTCGAGGCCGCAAAGATAGTGCTGACGTAGATTTGCACAAAAATGGCGTCGCTGTTTGAGTTATGGGGCTGCAAAAATTACAGTTGAAACGCCTTAGTGTCGGCTTTACATTCCCTCGTGTCAACAGCCGTTGACAAGGTTGTTGCATGGCCTGCAGTGCTTTGGTGCCTGAGGCCTATCCGGCTCGCAGTTCTCCACAATGTCACCCCAGAGGGCGAGCCGGTGGCCCCGGTACATCCCCAAGTGTGCCGGGGCCTGGTTTCAGCCCAAGATTGCGCCAACTGCATAATGGATGCATGGAGGCACAGTTGAGTTGGAGCGCGATGGTTTCATGGAGTCCTAGAGCCAGCGAAGAGCAGATCGGCCAGTGATGTCGGGTCGCCAATCTGTACGGTCGCCGTGAGGCCGGGAACGAGCTTTGTTTCGGGCGGTAGATCGTCCAACTTGATCCGTACTGGAATGCGCTGCGCAAGGCGGACCCAGTTGAACGTCGGATTGATATTGGCTAGGAAGCCCGAGTTGCCTGTCCGCTCGCGGTCCTCGATGCCGCCAGCTATGCTCTCGACTGTACCCCGCAGAAGCTTTGATTGTCCCATTAGCCGAATTTCGGCGCGATCGCCGAAGTGAATCCGCGGCAGTTTTGTTTCCTCGAAATATCCCTCCACTCTCAATGATTCACCATTGATCAGGGCCATAACCGAACTGCCGGCGGTGACGTAGTCGCCCGGCTGCAGGGCAAGGTTCGAAATCGTACCGCTAACGGGGGCTCTAACTTCCGAGCGAACGAGGTTAAGCTTCGCTAAATCGATGTCGGCAAGAGATTGCTGATAGGATGCATCGGCCTGAGCCAATGCCGTCTCTGCTTGCTCGATACGCTGACGAGACACGAAGTCACCTAGGCTCTGTGAACGAGCCAACTCCCGCTTGGCTTGGTCGCGGGCGGCTTGATGAGCAGCGAGGGCAGCCTGTGCTTGTTGTAGCGCGATTACAAATCGTTGTTTGTCGACCCTGAAGAGGACATCGCCTCGTGCAACAACGCTGTTGTCGTGGACGAGCACCTCTTGCACTAGCCCAGAAACGTCTGTGGCAACTTTAACAACGTCTGCTCTTACGTGGGCGTCCCGTGTCCAAGGTTCATCCAGATAGTAACTCCATAGGCCGCGGCCGACCAGCGCTGCGGCAGCTGCAATAGCAAGAGTCAATGTGATGCGGCTTGCTTTGAAAAGATGTCTTTTCATCGGTTGAGATCGTAGGTTAAGGAAAACAACACTCCGAGGACGAGCATGTAGGTGGCTAGATCAAATAGAGAGCGATGCCAAACGAAGGCATATAGCCCTAGCCTTCCCGCGATATGCCGCAGCATCGATGTTACTATGAATGCCGCGAGCATCAGGCCGAAGAAGCTCGGCACGTAGACTCCATAGATATCGAGGTCGGCAAACATCTTTGCTACTCCGCAGAGATGAGTGCAGGGGCGCTGGCATTGTCGTTTGCACCATATGGCTCGTAATTGGCTGGGCTGGGCGAGGTGGGGAACAGTGTCAATCGCAATCCTACAAGAGCATCCAATGGCGCCCGGGGAGTGCGGACGCCTTCATCTGAGAGGATGGCATGAAGCGTCTGATCTATTTCGCGTAGCAGCCCTTCGGGAGGAGAACGGCGTTCGCCTTTGTTGGCGCATTGGCGAAAAAATTCGGCAACGCCTCGTAATGTGGTGTCGATGTGATTTCGAATAGCTGGAGGGAGACCCCGGCGGTGTCGCTGCAGTGTGATGACGTTGTAACCGGTGCGCAACTCGGAATAACCGCCGAGCGAGTTGATGGAAGTCGGGTCTTCCCGAAGGATTCGTGGCGTCAGTTGGGATAACCGGTCGAGTGCTCGCGTCACCATGGCCCCATGGTCCGGCAGGTCGCTGCCTGACGCGAGATCGGCTAGGCCCTTCCAGCTGGCATATAAGAGCCTCTGTACGACGAACTCAGTGCCAAATGGCTTCGTAACCAACGTCCAGATCCACGCGAAGAGCAGGCCGGCTGAAATCGCGACGCCACCTTCAGCGTAAGTAGAAAAGTCAGCGCTGTAGCGACCTTGCAGGCCGAGGTCTCCCGCAAGGTTCGCGGCGAGCAGTAGTGTGACAAGGGAGAGTTCCGGCCTTGGTATGAGAGCCCCAATCACAAGGAAAGGCGGGGCTAGGGCAAAGGCGACCAATGCAAAGTCATTGAGTTGAGGTAAAACGGCGAAGAGATAGAAACCAGTGAAGATATAGGTGACGGTGCTCCATATCAGCATTGTTTTCATGGGTGGTGCTGGTTGATCCAGGCCGGAAAAGAAACAACATGCAATAGCGACAAATGCGACCGCGTTAGCGCCCGCTGGCCATCCGCTCCATATCCAAAGCAGACCCGATAGGAATATCGCAAGTGCGGTTGAGCCTACGGCGAATGCGATAATGGCGCGATCATGATGCTGTTCCCATCCGATGAGTGGCCGATATCGTAGTTTTTGTGGCCGTCGCCAAGTGTTTCGCCCGAAGCGAATCTCACCATGGAGGACAAGGCAATCCTGCCAAACGGCAATCAACTCGGATAGCCTATCGAGCAAACTGGACCAGATGAGCCCGTTCCACGTGGTGCCGCCGGCATATTCCTCGAGAGCTGTCAGGGAAGCTTCAATCCGGGCTGGTCCGCTATTATCATTATCGTCAAGGGATTGCTTGATCCATGCGGAGATATCCTCTGTCGTAGCCTCTAGCGCTGCCGGCAGCACGCCAGTCTCCAAGCGAAGTGCATGCATACGATCACCGATCGCTGGCAGGAGCGGTAGGAGAGAAAGGAGGCGTGCTCTCAGTTCCACGACAGAACGCTTGACGTCTCGCGCTCCCGCATCATGAGAGACTTGGCTCAGGAGGGAGTTGAGAGAAGAAATATCCGCTGCTATCCGGTGTAACATTGGCGGGATCATCGGCTCAGCACCTTTAGCCAGGAGAATCTCTCGGGCGCATGAGCCGGCATCGTTTAGCCAGCCCTGAATACGAGCGGTCATGACCCGATTGAGGCTTACTGGGAAGACTATTGTGCCAATGACCGCAGCCGCGAGGATGCCGACGATAATTTCCTCGCTGCGCGCTACAGCGATATCAAAGATCGTTTCAGGGGTATTTACATTAGGGAGTACAAGGAGAGGCAACGTATACGCGGCGAGCATGAACGCGTAGTTGCGTGGAGTGCGGTCATGGAGGGCGGCGTAAAGGAAAGTACCTGACCAAAGGGCGATCGCTAACGTCAGGAGTTCAGGGGCACCGATAAAAAGCATGGTCAGGGCGACAGCACCGATCGCACCAACTATTGTCCCGAGTGTCCGGTCAAGCGCCTTCGAAACTGTTGCGCCGGACATAGGATTTGCGACCACATAGACGGCCGTCATAGACCAGTATGGTCGGGGAAGGTCAAAGGCCAGCGCCACATATAAGGCCAACATGGCCGCCGCAAAGGCCTTTGCGGAGAAAAGCCAGTCGCTATACGACGGCCACCTCATACCTGTGTTTCTAATCTATCCGGCGTCCACTGCTCGCGGACTGCCATGGCGGCGCGGTTGATGGCATCAAAAACCCGCAGGGCAGCCTCTATCTCGGTGTCGCTAACATTCCCGAGCACGTCGTTCCGAAGTTCGGCGAGGACAGCCTCGATCTGTTCTGCCACCCGCTCGCCGGTTTCAGTCAACCAGATCGTATTGGCTCGCCTGTCATCAGGATCTTGGCGCCGTTCAATCAATCCGGTGGCGCTGAGTTCGTCGAGTAACCGAACTATGGAGGTCCCTTGGATGCCAACATATGAGGCCAAGGTCACCTGGCGGACACCGCCGCCCAGACGGCGGACCCAGATAAGCGCTGCGGCAGGTGCTTCGGAGATGCCATGTGCGTCCAGCGCATGCTGCGCCAGGGAGCGCCATTGGCGGCCGGCCTGCAGCAGGATCGACGTTAGAAGAAAACGAGGAGTTTTAAGACTATCCATATAGGTATTGATAGCATCAGAATAATGAGGATACAAAGTATTTTATTGTGGACTTGGGGAACGCCACCCGTAAGCAGATATTCGGCTTAAGCTATTGTAATTACCGCTCTTGAATGTCCCTAAGGATCCGCCTTCCCACTGGAGTACATTGCAAATTGTCGGGGAAAGTCGTTGGCCGAGCGAGGAAAGCTAGGCCATGCCCGCGGTCAGGAACGGAGCTCCGTCGGTCTAGGGCAAGAAGCTGCACGGCGAAGATTTTACGGCCTCGACGATAAAATCCGAGGTGATGCGAATTCGAGCCAGATCGCGCAGATCGGAATGGACAATCAGCCAAAAGGACCGAATGAGGGACACGGTGTCTGCCATCACTGGCTTCAGCCGAAGATCCTGGACAGCCATGAAGCTTGGCAAGACGCATATGCCGTAGCCAGTGAGGGTCATGTTGTATTGGGCAACGAGATTTGAGCTGGTGATCGAGGGCGTGAGATTTTTTTCGATCAGCGGGATGTAGTCGAGCTCCGGAGCATAAATGAGTTCGCCAATATATCCGATTAAGCGGTGTTTCCTGAGATCCGAACGTCGTAGAGGTTCGCCGTATCGCTTAAGATAGTCTTCTGTCGCGTAAAGCCCGAGATGGTAGTCGGTAAGCTTGCGGGCATGAAGACGTCCTTCCCTGGGCGGCGCGAGGCCAATGGCGATATCTGCCTCGCGTTTGGTCAAGCTGAAGATGCGGGGCATGGTCACGAGTTCGAGCAGGAGCTCTGGATGTAGCTCGTTGAGAGTGACCAGACGCGGTGCCAGGAACGTCGTGCCGAAGCCGTCCGGAGCTCCGATACGCACGGAGCCGGCGATTTTGAGGCTTGAACCTGCGACGTCTCCTTGGATACCAAGGGCGATCGATTCCATGGACTGGGCTGCGGCGAGCAACTTCTCGCCCTGCAATGTCAGGGTGTAGCCTTGCACGCTACGATTGAACAATTTCGCTTGAAGGGTCCGTTCCAAGTCGGAGATGCGCCGGCTGAGCGTGGAATGGTCGACGCCCATCCGCCGGGCTGCCACCGTAAGTCTGCCGCTGCGCACGACGGCGAGGAAGGATTGCAGCGCGGTCCAGTCGAAGGAGGAAGTCATATGTGGATTCCTGCACAGCCATTTGCCAAAAACTTGCATATACGTGCGGGAATTTTAATGCTTAATCTTTAAAAAAAACAACTTAGGGGAGGCCGTGGTGCACGAGATCACTCATTTCATCGGTGGCGAACACGTTCGCGGCAAATCGGGCCGCTATGCAGACGTCTTTGACCCGAATACTGGAGAGGTCCAGGCGAGGGTGCCACTCGCTACCCAGGATGAAGTCAAAGCTGCCATCGCCAATGCAGCTCTCGCACAGGGGGCCTGGGCCGCAACCAACCCGCAGCGCCGGGCTCGCGTATTGATGAAGTTCGTTGAACTCATCAACCGCGACATGGATAACTTGGCGCGCTTGCTCTCTTCCGAACACGGCAAGACAATACCGGATGCCAAGGGTGATATTCAGCGTGGCCTCGAGGTTGTCGAGTTTGCGATCGGCATCCCCCATCTTTTGAAGGGGGAATATACGGACAGCGCCGGTCCGGGGATCGACGTCTATTCAATGCGCCAGCCGCTGGGGGTCGTTGCAGGCATTACGCCGTTCAATTTTCCAGCCATGATCCCTCTATGGAAGGCTGCCCCCGCGATTGCCTGCGGCAATGCCTTTGTGCTGAAGCCTTCGGAGCGTGACCCATCCCTACCACTGCGCCTGGCCGAGCTGTTCATCGAGGCTGGACTACCGGCTGGCATTTTCAATGTGGTGAATGGCGATAAAGTGGCTGTCGATGCGCTTCTCACGGATACGCGTGTCATGGCTGTTGGGTTTGTCGGCTCCAGTACCATTGCCAACTACATCTATGAGACGGCAGCCAAATACGGAAAGCGTGCCCAGTGCTTCGGTGGAGCCAAAAACCACATGATCATTATGCCGGACGCTGACCTTGACCAAGCGGTCGATGCTTTGGTTGGGGCCGGTTATGGCTCGGCTGGTGAGCGCTGCATGGCAATCTCAGTTGCTGTGCCAGTCGGCAAGGCGACGGCTGATGGCTTGGTGAAGAAGCTGGTGCCGCGTGTCGAAGCGCTAAAGATCGGGCTTTCAACCGACGAAGGTGCCGATTATGGCCCGCTTGTCACCCGTGAGGCTCTGGAACGCGTCAAGGGCTATATTAACGTCGGTATTAAAGAAGGCGCCGAGCTTCTGGTTGACGGCCGGAGTTTTCGCATGCAAGGCCACGAGAATGGCTTCTTCATCGGTGGCAGCCTGTTCGATCGCGTGACCCCTGCCATGCGGGTCTACCAGGAGGAGATTTTCGGGCCTGTCCTTTCTATCGTGCGGGCCGAAAGCTATGAGGAAGCGCTTCGCTTGCCCACTGAGCACACCTATGGCAACGGAGTCGCCATTTTCACCAGGGATGGCGACACGGCGCGTGACTTCACTGCCAAGGTCAATGTTGGCATGGTCGGCGTCAACGTGCCAATTCCAGTCCCCATCGCCTACCATACTTTCGGCGGGTGGAAGCGTTCTGGCTTTGGCGACCTGAACCAACATGGGCCGGACTCGATCCGCTTCTACACTAAGACCAAAACCGTGACTTCGCGATGGCCCTCTGGCACAAAGGAAGGAGCCAGCTTCGTCATCCCAACGATGGGCTAAGTTATGGCTGAGGAAACTCCCACGGCGCTCTTTGCCTTGAATGAGGAGCAAACGGCGGTACGAGATATGGCTCGTGCCTTTGCGCAGGATCGCTTGGCGCCGCAAGCTGTCGAGTGGGACCAGAGAAAGCACTTTCCGACCGATGTCCTGCGGGAGGCCGCTGCGCTCGGCATGGCCGGCATCTACACGCGCGAGGAATTCGGTGGTGCAGGCCTTAGCAGGTTTGATGCTGCCCTCATCTTCGAAGCATTGAGCCAGGGTTGCCCGACCATCGCGGCTTATATCTCGATCCACAACATGGTTACGTGGATGGTGGATACTTTCGGCAGCGAGGATCAACGCCGCCGATGGGTCCCACCGCTCTGTCGCATGGAGAAACTCGCCAGCTACTGCCTGACCGAACCCGGTGCGGGTTCTGACGCTGCTGCCCTCAAGACGCGTGCAGTTCGAGACGGCGATAACTATGTGCTCGACGGCCAGAAGCAGTTCATCTCGGGCGCCGGTAACCCGGACGATTTCTATGTCGTGATGGCACGCACGAACGGCGAGGGGTCGTCGGGAATCTCCGCCCTGATTGTGGAGGGCGGAACGCCGGGCCTCTCATTTGGTTCAAACGAACAGAAAATGGGGTGGAACGCCCAGCCGACCCGTGCAGTCATCTTTGAGAATTGCCGCGTACCTGTCGCCAACCGGCTTGGCGCCGAGGGAGAAGGTTTCAAGTTCGCAATGAAGGGCCTCGACGGCGGGCGGCTCAACATTACCGCTTGTTCGGTCGGTGGTGCCCAAGCCGCGCTCGATAAATGCCTCTCCTATATGCGAGATAGGCAGGCCTTCGGCAAAAGGTTGGACGAGTTCCAGGCTTTGCAGTTCCGCCTGGCGGACATGGCGATCGAGCTCGAGGCAGCGCGTACCCTGCTCTGGCGGGCTGCGGCGGCCCTCGACCGTGCAGCTCCAGATGCGACGCAACTTTGCGCAATGGCCAAGCGTTTTGGCACGGACACGGGGTTCAAAGTCGCGAATGAAGCCCTTCAGCTTCACGGCGGCTACGGCTATCTCGCGGAATATGGTGTTGAAAAGATCGTCAGGGATCTGCGCGTGCATCAGATCCTCGAAGGTACCAACGAAATCATGCGCTTGATCGTGGCGCGCTCACTAATAGGAGACAGGCGATGAGCGACGTCATTGTCCGCCTCGTGGGGGGTATCGGCCACATCACTCTCAACCGGCCGGCAGCACTCAACGCCCTGACACTCGGCATGGTACGCCAGATAGATCAAACGCTCTCGGCATGGGAGACAGACGACGCAGTCTCCTTCGTCCTGCTTGATGGGGCTGGTGAGCGCGGATTTTGCGCCGGCGGAGATATCCGGCTGCTCTACGATGCGGTTCTGGCCCAGCGCTTTGATATGCCTGAGAGCTTTTTTCGGGAGGAGTATCACCTCAATCAGCACATCGCGCGCTTCGCTAAACCCGTTATTGCCCTCATGGACGGCGTGGTGATGGGCGGAGGCATCGGATTGGGTGGCCACGCTTCGCATCGGGTGGTGACGGACCGCTCTGTTCTTGCAATGCCGGAGACACGCATTGGCTTCCTTCCTGACGTCGGTGGAACCTATTTGCTTGGCACAGCTCCAGGCGAACTGGGCACTCATGCTGCGTTGTCCGCTGGACGACTCAACGGGGCAGATGCAATTGCCTGCGGACTTGCAGATGCATTTGTTCCATCTTCTCACATAAACCATCTACGCGTCGCGCTTCCCAACATAGACGCGGTCAGCGAGTTGGCGGACAAGCTCGGTAGATATTCAGTACTTCCTCCGGAGAGCCGTCTCGCTTCAGCTCGAGGCTGGATCGACCGCTGCTATGCGCATGATGACGCAGAGAAGATCCTCGCCGCCCTGCAGTCGGCTCCTGAGCCCGAGGCAAAGCAAGCGGCGATAGATGTTGCCAGCGCCTCACCGACTTCGGTCAAGGTTACGCTTCGGGCGCTCCGCGCTGCGCGCCGGTTCGGCCAATTGGAACCCTGCCTCAACCAGGAGTTCCGGCTGGGACTCAACCTGATCCGTGACCCTGACTTCGCGGAAGGTGTCCGGGCTGCCGTGGTTGATAAGGATCGCAATCCAAATTGGTATCCGGCTCGGCTGGAGGACGTGATGCCAGATGACGTGGAGCGACACTTCCACTTGCCTCCGGGATCGTCTGAACTGGGTCTCGTCTTAAAGAACGAACGGAGAATGCAGTAATGGGACCGATAGGATTCATCGGGCTTGGCAATATGGGCGGGCCAATGGCTGCAAACCTGGTCAAGGCTGGCTACGAAGTGAAAGGCTATGATCTGCAGCCGGCGCTGCTACTAGCTGCTGGAAGGACCGGTGTAGTCCTGGCCGCCTCCGCCGCCGATGCCGTGGCCGAGGCTGAGATAGTGATCACTATGCTGCCCGCGGGCCGGCATGTCACTGAGCTTTATGAAGGCACATTGGTTGACGCGGTACAGCCAGGAACTCTGCTTATCGATAGCTCGACCATAGATATCGCTTCGGCTCGTAAAGCACACGAACTAGCCGTGGCCAAGAGCCTGCCAGCATTGGATGCGCCGGTTTCCGGCGGTGTTGGGGGTGCCGCCGGCGGGACGCTGACGTTCATGTGTGGCGGCGCAGACGAAGCTTTCGTTCGAGCGCGGCCGGTTCTGGAGGCTATGGGACGCAAGATCTTGCATTGTGGTTCGGCGGGAGCAGGCCAAGCGGCCAAAATCTGCAACAATATGGTCCTCGGGATCTCGATGATCGCAGTGGGGGAAGCCTTTGTCCTGGGTGAGAAGCTCGGTCTCGCCCACCAGGCGCTCTATGATGTCATCTCGAACTCTTCAGGGCAGTGCTGGTCTGTCACAAGCTATTGCCCGGTACCCGGGCCAGTGCCAAGTAGCCCCGCAAACAATGGCTATAAGCCTGGCTTCGCGGCGGCCCTGATGCTGAAAGACCTCCGTTTGGCAAAAGCAGCAGCTGAGATGGTCAAGGCCAATACCACACTTGGTCACCAGGCTGAGGCGATTTACGCCCACTTTGAGGACGCCGGCCATGCCGGCCTGGATTTCTCAGCCATCATTGAAGCGATTCGTGGACGCGCGGGAGGGCAGGATGGGCATTGAACAGCAGCTGCGTGGCCTCCAGACAGTACTAGTCGAGCGGCAAGGCCGGGTAGCCCTGGTAACATTGAATCGGCCGAAGGCACTTAATGCGCTCAATGCCGAAGTGATGCGCGACCTCGCCACGGGATTGGCGGCAGTTGACCAGGATCCTGATGTCGGCTGCATCATCCTAACAGGCACCGAAAAAGCTTTTGCTGCGGGCGCCGATATCAAGGAGATGCAGCCCCAATCCTATATGGACATGTTCATGGCCGATTGGTTCGGGGGATGGGATGCGCTAACTCGCGTGCGCAAGCCTATCGTCGCAGCGGTGTCGGGTTTCGCGCTGGGTGGTGGCTGTGAACTTGCCATGATGTGCGACATCATCATCGCCTCCGACACGGCGAAGTTCGGACAGCCGGAGGTGAAACTTGGCGTGCCGCCGGGCATGGGAGGCACACAACGTCTCATCCGCGCGATCGGCAAGGCAAAAGCGATGGAGATGTGCCTGACCGGCCGTATGATGGACGCGACTGAGGCGGAGCATGCCGGCCTCGTGGCCAGGGTCGTGCCGGCAGCGGAACTCCTGAAGGAAGCACACGCAACTGCCTCGGTCATCGCCGAGATGTCATTGCCGGCGGTAATGATGATCAAGGAGTGTCTCAACCGGGCCTACGAACTAACGCTATCGGAAGGTATCCGCTTCGAGCGCCGAGTATTCCACTCGATCTTCGCTACCGAGGATCAAAAGGAGGGGATGAAAGCATTCATGGAAAAGCGTCCAGCTCATTTCTCGAATAGTTGATCACGGGCAAAGGTGCTGTGCCTATCCTTTCGCACCGACCCGAGAGGTGCATCCGATCATGAAGTGTCCGACAGTTGAAACGCGACGTCAGACAGACCAAAGCGAACATGAACCACTGTAGTGTCCGTACGAGGTCGGATCGGGCACACATTTGATGCCGAACTCGGTAGGAGCGGCGAGGCATCCGACGGAGGCGTTGAAGCGAGCGCACCAGAGCAAGGAAGTGGCTTGCAGGCGGGTGTTCACAGGGCAGCGAACTCTGAAGGCCCATGGTCTAGCTGCTATGTTCCACCAATAAGTTAGTTGCGGCGCAATATTCGAGATTGGGAATCTTCTGGAAGCACAATAGAAACACCGCGAAGGCGCATCATCGCGCTGCACAACCAAGAAAAATCGAGGAAAGCATTGAAACAATCCGCAGAAAGTGCCAACTTTAACAGACCGAATATTCGGTTTGTTAAAAACAAAAAACAAAACCAACCAGAGCGCGTGTGGGGAGGAATGAATGAGACTGCGCGATAAGGTCGCTATCGTCACCGGTGCCGCCACAGGGATCGGAAACGCTATCGCAAAAGCCTATGTGCGCGAGGGCGCCAAAGTCGTCATCGCCGATCTGAAAGGCGCAGCCGAGGCGGCCAGGGACATTGGTGAGGATCACGCGCTGGGCGTCATCGCAAATGTCGCCGATCCGAATAGCACCAAGGAAATGGCGCAGGCGACTATAGACCGGTTTGGTCGGATCGATGTGCTGGTAAACAACGCCGGCATTTTCACAGGCCTGAACTACACGCCGCTCGAAGCGCTCACGGTGCCTGACTGGGAGAAGCTATTGTCTGTGAACGTCATCGGACCATGGCTGTGTGCGAGCGCCGTTTCGCCTAGCATGCGGCAGAATGGCGGCGGCAGTATCATCAACATTGCTTCAGTAATCGCACATGTTGGCGCACCCTTTATGCTGCATTACGTCGCAAGCAAGGGCGCGGTGGCGGCGATGACACGAGGCATGGCGCGTGAATTCGCCGCGACAAAATCCGGTATCACCGTAAATTCTATTTCTCCGGGATACACCCATTCGAAAAACGCGGTGTCCAACGCTGCGCAACACGAACAATTCGAAGCGTTCGCCGCGCAGATGCGGTCGATCGACCGTCCGCAGACGCCTGAAGACGTTGCGGGGGCAGCACTCTGGCTCGCGAGCGCCGAGTCCGGCTTCGTGAATGGCCAGAATATTATTGTCGACGGCGGAATCTACATGAGCCTTTGACGCTCACTGACCGTCCTGGCCACATTCTTCAATTTTTTCGAAAGCTGCCGAAATGGATGCTATTCTAAGCGCCACAACAAACTGCAAGGACTTCCAAAGCCAGAACCTGATTGGCGGAAGCTGGATCCCTGCCGCGTCTGGTGAAACGATCGCGGTCGAGAACCCGGCGACTGAAGAGGTGATCGCCCACATCGCGCGAAGCAACGGCGACGATGTTAACCGGGCCGTGGACGCAGCGCGTGCTACCTTCGAGAGTACGGCCTGGTCGAGGATGCGCCCGATTGACCGCGGAAGGCTCCTGGAGAGTATCGCTCGGAAGATCGAGGAGCATGCCGATGAGCTGGCATACCTGGAATCACTTGATACAGGTAAGTCGCTTGAGTTCGCCAAGCTGATCGACCTTCCGTCCACAATCGACGTTTTTCGTTACATGAGCGGCTGGTGCAGCAAGCTGAGCGGCAAAACACTTCCTGTGTCCTTCGATGGCAAGGAATACCATGCCTATACGCGCCGTGAACCCTTGGGCGTTGTGGCTGCAATTACCCCTTGGAATTATCCGCTGGCGTTGGGTTCATGGAAGATTGCGTCCGCTTTGGCAGCTGGATGTACTGTCGTCTTGAAGCCGTCCGACCTCACGCCGCTAAGCACGGCCCGTCTCGCGGAACTCTGCCTCGAGGCTGGTCTGCCGGCCGGTGCCCTCAATATCGTCAATGGATATGGGCGGGAGGCTGGCGAAGTACTCGCCCGCCACCCTGGTGTCGACAAGATCGCGTTTACGGGGTCAACAGCCGTCGGCAAGCAAATCGTCGAATCGTCACTGGGCAACATGAAGCGGGTGACGCTCGAACTGGGTGGCAAGTCGCCGAGTATCGTGTTCTCTGATGCGGATCTTGATCAAGTCGGACTCGGCGCCGCACTGGCGGTGTTCTTCAATTCAGGTCAGATATGTTTCGCGGCCACGCGGTTGTTCGTGCAGGACAGCGTTTACGAGCAGGTTGTTGAAGCCGTCGCCGGCGCTGCGTCGCAGTTCAAGGTCGGAAACGGGCAGGAGCCTGGCACCATGCTCGGCCCGCTTGTTTCCGCAAAACAACGGCAGCGCGTCCTCGGTTATATCGATTCGGGCCTCGAGCAGGGTGCCCGACTTGTCTTCGGCGGCAAGACGGTTGGCGACAAGGGACACTTCATCCAACCGACTGTATTCGCCGATGCAGATCAATCTATGAAGATCGTACAGGAAGAGATCTTCGGACCGGTTGTCAGCATCATCCGCTTCAAAGATGAAGAGGAAGCGGTGTGCATGGCGAACGACACCTCCTATGGGCTGGCAGCCAATATCTGGACGCGTGATATCAAGCGTGCCCATCGCGTTGCTCATCGGGTACAGGCCGGGTCTGTATGGATCAATTGTCACGGGATTGTTGATGCGGCCCTCCCGTTCGGCGGGTTCAAGCAATCTGGGTGGGGGCGTGAGGTCTCAGAAGAGGGCCTATTGGCTTACACGGAGACGAAGACGGTCTGCGCGCTGCTTGATTCCTGACGCCCAGGCCCTTGAGCTCTTGAAGAACGCGGATCCCGGAGGAAATGACCATGTGGGATTACACCAAGTATTATCTAGCCCCGTTGATCCAGGCGCTGGCGATCTGGGGCCTCTATGCCGGCGGAAATTATGTCTGGATCGGCATTGCGACGTTCCCGGTACTGGCGATCATCGACACGATGCTTCCGCCAGACTACCGGACGCGCCAGATGAAGAGCCATGGTTGGGCATATGTCCCCGTGTGGATTTCCACTTTGCTGCTGCCGGCGATGTACATCGCCCTCGCATGGTCCGTTGCGCATAACAGCCTCACGGGATTGCAGATGGCAGCCTCAGTTGCGGGGCTGGCTTGGCTCTCTGTGGTCCCCGGTGTGCCGGCCACTCATGAACTCTACCATTCGAGAGGGCGTCTTGCCCGTTTCACCGGGAGATATGGCCAGATCGCCTTCCTCGATCCCATGCGGATGGAAGTTCATGTGGTCAGCCATCATCGTGACGTCGGTACCGTGCACGACAGCGATACGGCTCCGCGGGGCGTCAACCTTTACGCCTTCGCGGTAAAGGCAACATTTGTCTCCACGCTCATGGAGTTGAAACTTGGCTCGGATGTTCTCGAAAAGAGGGGATACTGGCGGTGGTCGATCAGACATCCGCTTTGGCGTGCTCTCCTTGCCCAAGCGCTTTTCCAAAGCCTGTTGTATTGGATCGGCGGATGGACGGCTGTCGGCTTGGCTCTAGCCGCGATGGTCATTGCCCGGTTCTGGGTTGAGGCTTTCAACTACTATCAACACTATGGCCAGGTGCGCGTCGAGGGTACGCCGATCGAAAGGCGGCACGTATGGAACCATTATGGCCCTCTATCGCGATTGATTGCTTTCGAAATCACGAACCACGCAGACCACCATCTCGATAGCTACGTGCCATATTACAAGCTCGTGCCGGACCAGGACGCTATCCGAAACCCAAGTATCTTTGTTTGCTTCCTCTCGGGCTTTTTGCCGAACGTCTGGTACAACCAGATCATCAAGCCGCGCTTGCGCCGATGGGACAATGAGTTGGCTTCTCCAGAAGAACGCCGTATTGCGCGTGAACAAAATAATCGAGCCGGTTGGGAAGACTGGATCACGTCAACGCCTGGCACGTCTTTGAATGGCGCTGGCGTTGCGCGCTCGGGTCACCACGCATGAGGCTAGACCCAGGACACGCGATCGCTATCGTTCGCATACAACGGATGATGCTTGCGCATGGATTCCTGATCTTGCTGATCGGCCTATTATCCGGCGTTGGCCTTTTGGTCAGCTTGATCGGTGGATTGGAAGTGTGGCCGGGAAAGATCGTCGCTTTATCCGTACCGGCCACGAACGAAGCGTGGGTACGCTTGCATTTGGGCGCGATACTCAATGCGTTCCTGATCATCTTGGCGGCGCTGTGTTTCCCCGTCCTCGGCTTCGCCCCTCGAGGGGCGAAGCGTGTCGGAGGGATGCTCGTGGGGACCGGATGGGCGAATACCATCTTCTACCTGGCCGCTTTGCTCGCGCCGAACAGGGCGCTCACCCTGGGGGATAACCGCTTTGGAGAGGCCAACGTCGCTTCGGCAATAGGCTTGGTGCCGGCATTGCTATTCTCATTCATTTCGATCGTTGCCGTCGTAATGCTCGCCAGACAGGCACTGCGACGAGTGATCTAGTTTTCCTATCATCAATGCACCGGCAATCATGCGCAACTTTCTGAAATCGATCCTTGGCCACTCGAACACGCCGAAACAGCTTCAGATCCTTCCACAGGGTGTGATCTTTGACGTGGAGTCGGGGCAAACACTGCTGCAAGCGGCTCTGGCAAAAGGTTTTCCCTATCCTCATGACTGCACGGTCGGGACATGTGCCACATGCAAAGTTCGCCTGAAGCAGGGGCGCGTGCGTGAGGCCACGCCGTTTGGCTATACTCTATCGAAGGAAGAGCTGGATGCTGGCTACATCCTTAGTTGCCAGGCGTTTCCACGAGACGAGTTGACGGTCGTTGAGTTGGAATCGCCCAGCGAGGAATTGCCACCAGCAGAGAAGTATTCCGGAAGCATAACAGCAATCGAGCCACTCACCCACGACATCCTCAAGGTCGTGGTGCAGACTGATCGCCCGGTGAACTACGTGGCCGGCCAATATGCCAACCTATTTCTGCCGGAACTCGATAGGGCACGATCCTATTCATTTGCGGCGGCGCCCCAGCGGGGAGGGCGATCAGCTCTGACATTCTTCATTCGCAAGGTGCCAGGAGGGACATTTACCGAGGCCCTGTTCAGTGGCCGCCTGGGAGGCGAAGCGCTGGAGATCCAGGCACCTCTCGGTTCATTCTTTCTTCGTGGTGGTGACGCACCGATCGTTTGTGTTGCGGGTGGGAGCGGCCTTGCGCCACTCCTGAGTATTTTGGAGCACGCACGCAACCGCCGTCTTCGGCGAAAATGCACGCTTCTCTTCGGCGCAAGAACACAAGCCGACCTATACCAACTGGATGCTCTGCGTAGTCTTGGTGCCAACTGGGTTGAAGCGTTTGAATTCATCCCCGTTCTTTCGCATGAGCCGGCCGATAGCGGATGGAGCGGTGCGCGCGGCTTCGTCACCGACCACATAACTGCCGAAATGACGTTGGGCGCCCAAGCGTATCTATGCGGCCCACCGGCGATGGTGGACGCAGCCATCACCAAACTTTCCGGGCACGGAGTTCCGATAGAAGACATCCACTACGACAAGTTTACAGACAGCAGAGACAAATAATCGTCCGCTGAATCTGGGGGATTACAAAAAAGCGGGGAGAAAAACACATGAACAAGAGGTGTGTAGCGTACACGTATGGGTTTTTTCTGGTGATGTTTTGGTCCCGTGGCGCCGAAGCCACTGACGCGTTTGATCTGAGCGGATATGGACCGGTCTCGCAGGCTATGGGTGGCACGGGTGTCGCTTATGACATCGGCCCTGGCGGGATGATGGAGAACCCGGCCACGCTCGGGCTCATGGACAATGGGCGTCATGTTGGCGTTGGGCTGGATCTTATTTTTCCATTCCTGAAAGCTGAGGATACGGCGACTGGAGAGGATGTTACTTCGTCGCTCCGCAATACCAATAACGGTCCATATTACGCGCCTCAGCTTTCGTTTGTTTGGCGCAAGGACCGTTACACGATCGGCATTGGCGCCTTCGGCGAGGGAGGTGTTGGCACGCAATTTGGCAATGACAGTTTCCTCTCGCGTACGGCGACCAACAACATAGACACCGGCCTGGATCAATTCTCGAGGCTGCTCGTTATGAAAATTCCGCTTTCGGCAGCCTATAAGGTCACAGACAAACTGACGGTGGGCGGATCAATCGATGCCGTATGGACGTCAGTCAACCTCGGAATGCTGCTGGATGCTTCCCAGTTAGGCTCTCTTGCCAGCGAGCAACGCGTGTCGGGGTCGTTGGTGCCAACACTATTGACAGTACCTGGCCTCTCCGGCGGCTACCTTAACTTCTCCAATGACAGCATCGCCGGCGGTGGAGCCAGCGCGTGGGGTATTGGGGGCAAGGTTGGCCTGACTTATCAAATCGCGCCAAGCACAATGTTGGGGGTTGCCTACAATTTCAAGACGAACGTCGCCAACCTCTCTGGTGACGCACACTTGACAGCAGTCAGTTCCGTCGCTGGCAACATCCCTTCAAGCGGACAGGTTCGACTGCGAGATTTCCAAATGCCGGCGAAGTTCACGGTCGGCGTTAGCCACCGGTTCACGGACAAGCTAACCGTCGCCGCGGACTACCAGAGGGTGTTTTGGAGTGATGCCATGAAGGACATCCGGGTAGGATTCAAGCAGGATGGCACCGGCAAGACACTTAACTTAGACCTGCCTTTCAATTATCGGGATATCAACGTCTTCAGTATCGGCGCCCAGTACAAATATGATGACAACTGGGTCTTTCGCGCAGGGTTTCACTACGCGGATCAGGCAACGCCAGGCGATGGCCTGATAGCCGTCATTCCGGCAACACCTACAACGAATGTTACTGGCGGGTTTTCATACATTTTCGATGAAAATGATGTCTTCAACTTTGCGATAATCTACGCGTTCCCTGAATCACTGAAGAACAAGAGTCAGCCAGAGACCAGCGTTCCACTGAAGACAACGCATGCGCAAATCACGGCCGCTATCGACTTTGAAAAGCGGTTCTAGTGGGTTTGTGGAAGTTCCAAAGGGAGTACCGGATATGTTGCGCTGCACACCAAATATCGCTGCGAAAACAGTTGATAGCCTAAGGGTTCAGCGCTATTATCGGTCCAATAACAGACCGAACGGTCGGTCTTATAATGAATGGAAACGGTGTGGGAGGGAACTCCCGCTACCGGATCAAGGCGCCGCCCGTTCCGCGGCGGCTACAGCACGTGTCTGGGGAGGCGCAGATCTTCATGACTAAGGTCATCGGTAGGGTGGTGATCGCCGGGGCGGGGCAGGCTGGTGCAACAGCTGCGGCCGAACTCCGGCGGGCCGGCTTCGACGGCGAGATCGCCCTTATAGGCGACGAGAACCACTTGCCCTATGAGCGGCCGCAGCTGTCGAAGGAACTGCTCCAACCGGGCAAGACCACGCTGCGCAGCATGCGTTCCGCTGAACAATACGAGCAGGATCGGATTAGCCTCATGCTCGGCCGTAAAATCCTCCACATCGATCCTCGCGCACAGAAGGTCGATTTGGACAATGGTACCCAGTTGCACTACGACCGGCTGCTCATTGCCACGGGCGTGCGCCCACGTCCGCTCCCGTTGAAGAGCGATCCGCGTGTGCACTACCTACGGCGCGTTGAAGATGCAACCGCGCTACACGAGGCATTGGATGCTGGTCAAGCGCTTGCTGTTATCGGAGGCGGTGTCCTAAACCTGGAAGTTGCATCTGCAGCAAGTGCGCGCGGGCTGAAGGTCACTGTGATTGAGGCGGCGGACCGACTCATGGCGCGCAGTGTGGATGAACGAATCTCCCGATTCCTCGATCGTACCCACCGGGCTCACGGTGTCGACATCCGCTATGGCGTCCAGGCGCGGAGCTTGAGTGACGATGGCTTCCTGTCGCTCTCAGACGGCTCCCAGGTACGGGCGGGTTATGTGCTGGCTAGTATCGGGGTGGTTCCGAATGCCGAACTCGTCGCGAATTTTGGCATTGCCGATATAGCTGGAATTCGCGTCGACGCATGTGGGCGGACTGGGCTCGAAGGTATCTATGCAGCTGGAGACGTCACCTCGCAGCCATGTGGCCAGGGTTATGCGCGCGTGGAGACCTGGGCGAATGCCCAGGACCAAGCGATTGCCGTGGCTCACAACCTCCTGGGCGAGGCTAAGCCTTACCAGTCGTCCACGTGGTTCTGGTCCGACCAGGGCAAAACGAACCTGCAAGTTGTCGGCGATGCTACGTGGGGTGCCTCGGTAACGCGTGGCGACGAAAGCGGCGATACTTTTAGCGTTTTCAAGCTCGATGCAGACCACCGCGTCACTGGCTGTGCGACAGTCAACTCGCCCAAAGATATGGCGATCGCACGCCGCTGGGTCAAGCAAGGAACCAAGGTCGATATTCAACGGCTGGCCAATCCGGCTGTCCCGCTACGGGATAGCGCGTGTTGACCGCGGATGGATCTGGTAATCGGAGGAAAGCAGATGACCAATAACGCCAACTTGGTGCTGGTGGATCAGGAGGCGGGGTCCTTCCGCGTAGCGCGCGAAGCGTTCGTGCGTGAGGACATTCTCGACGCGGAATACTCCCGTATCTTCGATAAGTGCTGGCTCTATGTCGCCCATGAATCAGAACTCAAGAAGCCTGGAGATTTCGTTGCGCGGACCGTTGCACGTCGGAACCTGCTGGTTACGCGCGACACCAAGGGCCGCTTGAATGCCTTCTTCAATACCTGCCCACACCGCGGCGCTACCGTGTGTCGCGAGCGTTCGGGAAATGCAAAGAATTTCCAGTGCTTCTACCACGGCTGGGTGTTCGGTTGCGATGGCGGCCTGAAAAGCCAGCCCGGCAAGGAAAGTTACGGGCAGCATTTCAATGAACATGGCGAAGGCAACCTCGTACCTGTTCCGCGTTTCGGCACCTACGCGGGCTTCTGCTTCGTTTGCTATGACCAGGATGTAGAGCCGCTGCCGGACTACCTGGCCGGCGCCAAGGAATATCTGGAGCTGATCTCCAAACATTCCGAGAGCGGCATGGCGATTTCAAGCGGTATGCAGGAATACAGTATTCGCGCCAATTGGAAGCTGCTGGTGGAGAACAGCATCGATGGCTATCACGCGGTCAGCACCCACGCCAGCTACCTAGACTACCTGAAGAACACCAATGGCAGCCTGTCCAGCGTCACGCTGGAGGGTGTTAGCAGGGACCTCGGCAACGGCCACGCGGTGCTCGAATATCAGGCTCCTTGGGGGCGTCCAATTGCTGCCTGGATCCCTCTTTGGGGTGAACAGGGGAAGCAGGAGGTTGATGCCATCTATGCGCGCCTGGTCGAGCGCCATGGCGCGGACCTAGCCGATCGAATCGCGCACCGGAACCGCAACCTACTCATCTACCCCAACCTCGTGATCAACGACATCATGGCCGTCACGGTGCGCACCTTCTATCCGGACAAACCGGATTACATGCTCGTCAATGGCTGGTCGCTGGCGCCCAACGAAGAATCCGACTGGGCGCGCAAGTACCGCCTCAGCAATTTTCTGGAATTTCTCGGCCCGGGCGGCTTTGCGACACCAGACGACGTCGAGGCCTTGGAAGCGTGCCAGAACGGCTTCCGCAACTACGCGCTCGTACCTTACAGCGATATCTCCAAGGGCATGGGTAAAGCATCGCCGAGCTATGACGATGAGTTGCAAATGCGGGCGTTTTGGACGCGCTGGAACCAACAGATCACGCGGCTAGATCCAGAACCTGGCGTCAAGAGCACTCCAAGCCCAGGAAAACCTGCCGTTGCCGCATGAGGAGACAATCATGATTACAAATCTTGCTGCGTTGGCAGGAGCTCCTGCCCCAAGCCCGGTTTCCGAAGACGCTATCTCCCGGACTGAGGTTGAAGACCTACTCTACACTGAAGCCGATTTGCTGGATAACTGGCGTTTGCATGATTGGCTGGCGCTGTTCACTGAGGACGCTGGCTATTTTGTGCCGTCTACCGACCTCCCCAGGGATGCGAACGAGGATAACAGCCTATTCTACATCGCTGACGATGCAGTGCGCCTGCGCGAACGGGTCGTACGTCTGATGAAGAAAACGGCCCACTCGGAGTATCCGCGGTCGCATACGCGGCATCTGGTGAGCAACGTCCGCATTCTCGAAAGTACATCCGGCGCGGCCGTCGCCACGGCCGCCTTCGCGACGTGGCGGATGAAGAACGGCAACGCTGACGTCTATGTGGGCAGTTCGCGTTACCGATTGAAGCGGCTGGATGGCCAGCTTCGCATCGCTGAAAAGCGGGTGTTCTTGGATTTGGAAGCCCTGCGGCCGCATGGCCGGGTCAGCATCCTGCTCTGATCTCTCTATTCTCTAGGTTCCAGGTGGAAATTAGGAAAGTCGCATAAAGATGCAAGTTCCATTTCGTTATCGCAAGATCGCCTATGCAGCCCTGAATGTCACGGACCTTCCGCGTTCCATCGTTTTCTACCGTGACCTAATGGGGCTGGAGCTGGTCGAAGAGCAGCCCGGCGTGGCCTACCTGCGTTGTAGCCGCGACCATCATAACATTGTGCTGTACCAATCACCGGTTCACGGCATCAAACGTGTGGCCTTCGAACTGGAGACTGAGTCGGACGTCAACGCTGCTTTTGCTCACTTCCAAGCATTGGGCATGGAGCCGGCCATGCTTTCGGAGAAGGAACATGCGGCTCTTGGGCAAGGACCGACTTTTCGTGTCAGGGAGCGCCACAGCGGCCTGTTGTTCGAGCTGTTTGCCAACGGGACATACATGGCACAGCCCTTCGTACCAACTGTCGCGAACATCGCCCGCCTGGGCCATGTTGTGATCAGTAGTGCGAATTTTGACGCCAGCCGCGACGCGCTGGTCAAGGACTTCGGTTTCCGTATCTCGGATTACATCGAGGACCGCATCGCCTTCATGCGGTGCCACCCCAACCCATTCCACCACACCTTCGCCGTTGGTCCGAGCAGCACTAACCAGCTCCACCATGTGAATTTCATGGTCACGGACATCGACGACATCGGCCGCGCCTTGTACAGGGTAAAAAAACACGATGTAAAGATCGTGTTCGGACCAGGCCGCCATCCGCCCTCCAATAGCGTATTCCTGTACTTCCTCGATCCCGACGGCATCACCGTCGAATACAGCTTCGGCATGGAAGAATTTCCGGAACAGGGGGCGCGCAGCCCTCGCCGAATGGAACCAGTGCCGGAATCGCTTGATACCTGGGGCGCGGTACCGGACCCGCAATTCGGGCGTAGTGGGCCGATTGAAGGAGCGCCCCCGGCTAAGACAGTCTCTACATTGCATGCGCGGGTGCCAGCTTGAACACGGCTGAATACGCCTTGACGGTGCCATTGCATGGCCATGTTGCAGTGGTTACGGGCGGCGCGCAAGGGATTGGCTACGCCATTGCGAGCTACCTGTTGCAGAAGGGGGCCCGCGTCATGCTGGCCGACTTGACCGAAGGGCCGCTGGAAGCAGCAGCGGAGCAACTTCGGGGAAGTCGTGCCTCGACAGACATCGCAACGCATTCTGGTGATCTCTCCGAAGAGAGGAATGCGCAGGCGCTATATGCCGCAACAAAGCGAGAGCTCGGGACTGCGCGTATACTTGTTAACTGCGCGGGCGGGGGCGTTATTTTGCCCTTCCTCGAGCATACGGCAGAGACCCTGAAAGCGACTGTCGACCGCAACTTGTGGACAGTGCTTTGGTGTACGAAAGCGTTCCTTCCGGACATGGTCGCACAAAAATACGGCCGCGTTATCAATATTGGCGCGGACTCGGTGCGCACCGGCCTTGCAAACCATGCGGGTTACAACGCTGCAAAGGGCGGCGTCCACGGTTTGACAACAGGCCTCGCCAGGGAATTCGCGCGCGACGGGGTAACCGTCAATACGGTAGCTCCCTGCGCGGTGAGAACGCCACAGTTAGTCCACTTCGAAAAGGTAAATCCGGACCTCGCTAAGCGTTTTCTCGACGTAATCCCGCTTGGCCGCGCTGCCGAAGTCGATGAGGTCGCTTCGATGGTGGGTTATTTGGCGTCGCCTGAAGCTGCTTTTGTCACTGGCCAGGTAATCAGCGTCAACGGGGGCAGCGCAATGCTGTGACCAGGAAGCTGAGGAGAGAATAGGCTAATGAATACTGTGCGTAACCTAACAGACTTATGTGCGACGGCTGACGTGGAGCCTGGAGCGATTCGGCGGGCTGAGCTGCCTACTGGCCATATTGTGGCAGTGTACAATGTCGATGGCGAGTTCTTCGTGACTGACGACATTTGCTCACATGGTGAAGCGTCGCTGTCTGAAGACGGCATGTTGGAGGGCTTTGAAGTCGAATGCAGCTGGCACTTTGGCAAGTTTGATATCCGTTCCGGAAAGCCATGTGCCATGCCGTGTGAGAAGCCCATCCGCACTTGGCCCGTGCGGATCGAAGGCGGCAGGGTGCTGGTCGACGCCGGAGCGCACGAAGTATGAACTCGGTTGACCAATCCTCTTCCGAATTTGCCGCCCTCCAACGCCGGGTCAGGGTTGCGGCACGGGCCCTAGGCCGGGCTGAGCTTGTCCAAGCTTGGGGGCATTGCAGCGCGCGCCTGGACGAGCGGCGTTTCCTCGTCTGCGCGGCTCGTCCCATGGGCCGGATTGGCATCGGCGAGCCCGGCACAATCATCGATGTGGACCAACCTTTACCGGCCGGTGTCCTGGGTGAGGTAAGGATCCACCAACAGATTTACCTGCGGCGTCCGGACATCGGGGGGGTGTGCCGCGTGATGCCGCCGCTGACAACGGCACTGTCCACTCTGCGGATCATGCCGCGGCCCCGCCATGGCGTAGGTGCGTTCAATGCAGGGTGCAGGTTTTGGGATGATCCACGGCTATTACGTGATGACAGCCTCGCTGCGGAGCTGGTCGCCCATATGGGGCAGGCGCCCGCCTTGGTGATGCGCGCGAATGGCGCAGTGACCGTTGGAGGGAGCATCGAGATTGCGGCATGCCTTGCCTGGTGCCTTGAGGACGCTGCCCGCGTCGAACAGCAGGTGCGCGCGATCGCCACGGCGGACGAAGTGGTGACAACAAAGCTGTCGCCAGATGAGATCAGGGCGCGGCAGGTTAGTTCTGGGCGCGTGTTCGAGCGCCTGTGGGACTACCTTGTTGCAGACGATCCTGAGGCACTGGAGGGCGAGGGGGATTTTCCGGCTCCCACTTGGGGGGAACCATGAGGACGCATCGCTTCATGCCCCGTGTAGGCCAGATCTTGTCTTGTTGCCTCGGTTATGGGACTGAGTGTATTCTCACGTTTTCTCGGCAACAAACAAGACACGATGCCCCAAGCACAGACACGAGTCCGCCGCACGCGAGCCGAGCGCCGAGAAGAAACAAGTTCACGAATCCTGGACGCAGCGGTCAGCGAGTTGCATCGCAAAGGCTATGCCGGATTTCGCTTCAACCACGTCGTCCTGGCAGCCCATGCCTCCAAGGGAGCCGTGACCCATCATTTCCCGACCAAGGAGAGTTTGGTTATTGCGGCGCTGAAGCGCATCTACGACGAGTCGCATGCCCAGAGCATGAAGCTGATCGAGGCGCTGAGGCCGTTGGACAGGCCGGATACGGTCCTGGAGGCATTAATCCGCGACGCGGAAGAGTTCTATCTAGGGCCGAGCTTTGCGACCTCGGTAGCCATGCTCAGCGTAAGCGAGCACGAAACGGACCTCGGGCGGCAGGTCGCTACCATCGCCCGCGCCCATCGGATTCCGATCGAACAGGCATGGTTGGACGCATTGATGCGTTCTGGCCTTTCGGAGGAGAAAGCTCGCGGCTTGTTGTACATGACGCAGAGCATCTATCGTGGGATGGTCATGCGCCGCTATATGCGCGACGATCCGGACTATATTCGCTTTACCACCGAGCAGTGGCGCAAGCTGGCGTTCTCGATGATCGGTTAGTGGATCGATCAGTCCACGGACGCGTCCTTCACCGCAAGCTGAAATCCTTTTTCTCGCCACCGACACCTATCCAGGGTCGGGCGGCTTTCTGCATGCCTGGCAGACGGCATGCACTCTTCTTTTTACCAGGGAGATCCTCATGAGCCTTTGGCTAGACATGTTGGGGACGGAGATCCGTTTCGTCCCAACCAAAACCTTCGGAAATATCCGCGTCGCGGAAGCCGGCAAAGGCAACAGCGAGACCATCATCTTCCAGCATGGCCTTAATGGCCACCTTGAGGCCTACGCGAAAAACCTCATCTCATTGTCGCAAGACTTCCATGTCATCGCCTTCGACTATGTCGGCCATGGCTTGTCGAGCAAGCCTGTGCGGCAATATACGCCCATCTTGTTGGCCGAGCAGCTTGGCGAATTGATGGATGCGCTGGGACTTGAGAAGGCGCACCTGTCCGGTGAATCGCTCGGGGGGTGGGTGTCGGGGCATTTTGCGGCAATGAACCCGGGACGGGTTGGCCGCCTCATGCTCAACACAGCCGGGGGCTTACCGATCGCCACTGAGAAGGGCCGCCAGGACCTCCAGACCTTCATCGGACTGAACAAGCGGAATATTGACAACACGCCAACCTATGAATCGGTACAGGCCCGCATGCACTGGTTGATGCACCCGAACAACCGCCACCTCGTGGATGACGAACTTGTTGACCTACGGTTACGCATCTACCTGCGTCCAGATAGCCGCGCGGTGCTGCCGCGCCTGAACGAGATCATCGAGCACCACGATGACTACCTGGTTCCGTTGGATAAGTTGCCGTCGGACACGTTGTTCCTGTGGACGCTTGATAACCCGATCCACGATATGGAGACCGCCAAGGCGGCGCAGGCCAAGGTACCTGGCAGCATCCTTTACGTGATGAAGGGTGAATCGGCCCACTGGCCGCAATACGAGGCTACGGACGAATTCAATGCCATCGCCACTCAGTTCTTCAAGACAGGACGAATTGGATGAACGCCATGATTGATAATAACAAGGTTGCAGAACAGTTGTGGGACGCTCAAGCTATGCGCCGGCCGGTCGCTGCAGTGCGCGACCAATTCTCCAGCCTGTCGGCGAAGGAGCAAGAGGAGCACGCCTACGCGATCCAGCAGGTTAATATTCGCCGGTTCTTGAAGGAGGGAAGGCGCGTCGTTGGCCGCAAGATTGGCCTAACGTCAGTAGCGGTGCAGAAACAGTTGGGAGTCGACCGGCCTGACTTCGGCACGCTGCTCGACGATATGGCTGTTGTTGATGGCCAGCCGATCGACACCGCGCGACTGATCCAGCCTAAGGTCGAGGCAGAAGTAGCGCTCGTTCTTGAGCGCGACCTGCCGCATGAGTGCCACACAGGGGCAGACCTGATCGCCGCGACCGCTTACGCGCTTGCGGCGATCGAAGTTGTGGATAGCCGGATCGCAGATTGGAATATCCGCTTTGTCGACACGGTAGCTGACAATGCCTCTTCAGGCATGTTCGTTCTCGGAACGCAGCCGGTTCAGCTCTCGAAGCTAGACTTGGCTGGTCTAAGGATGCGACTGCAGCGCGGAGAAGAGGTTGTATCGCAAGGCATTGGTGCAGCTTGTTTGGGTAATCCGCTCAATGCCGCCCGTTGGCTCGCAGATACGCTCGTCCGCATCCACACTCCGCTGCGTGCCGGTGACGTAGTCTTGACCGGCGCGCTGGGGCCTATGACTCCCGTCCAGGCTGGGCAGACCTATACCGCCCACATCGACGGCTTTGCACCCGTGCGCGCAATTTTCTCCGGCGGAGACGCAACATGAACGGCTTCACGCGAAACTCGAATAGCAGTGATAAGGCGGCTGTAGCCATCATCGGTTCAGGCAACATCGGTACCGACCTGATGATCAAGGTCCTGCGGTACAGCAAGCATCTCCGTATGGGTGCTTTCGTCGGCATTGATCCTGAGTCCGATGGGCTCAAACGGGCGGCGAAATTAGGGGTCCCGGTAATATCGAACGGCATTGATGGGTTGGTCACATTCGATGATTTTAAATCTATTCGTTTCGTGTTCGATGCCACCAGTGCCGCCGCACATGGACACCACGAGAAGGCGCTGCGCCCCCATGGTGTTCGGGTGATCGATCTGACACCAGCGGCGGTTGGTCCATTTGTGGTGCCAGCCGTGAACCTCGACCAGCACTTGGATGCGCCGAACGTCAACATGGTAACTTGTGGCGGCCAGGCGACCATTCCGATTGTAAATGCGGTATCACGCGCGGCACCCGTTGAGTATGCCGAGATCGTTGCCTCCATCTCGAGCCGCTCCGCCGGGCCAGGCACCCGAGCCAATATCGACGAATTCACTGAAACAACCTCCAATGCGATCGTGCGGGTCGGTGGTGCGAAGCGTGGCAAGGCCATTATCGTCCTTAATCCGGCCGAGCCTCCGTTGATCATGCGCGACACGGTGTATTGCTTGGTGCCGGGCTCTGCTGATCGTGCCGCGATCGCCGCGTCTGTTAAGTCAATGGTCGCTACCGTCGCTGGCTATGTGCCTGGGTACCGCCTTAAGCAGGTGGTCCAGTTCGATGAGTTCGCCGGCAGGATGCCACAAGAGTCGGCTGACGCGGTTCGTAATCCACGGTTGAAGGTATCGGTGTTCCTCGAGGTGGAGGGCGCCGGACACTATCTTCCTCCCTATGCCGGCAACCTGGATATTATGACCAGCGCCGCCTTGGCAACAGCCGAGCGGATCGCCGCCCGCCAACTTGCAACGGTTTGAGAGGGATGTGCGATGCTTGATGCCTCCAAGAAGATTTACGTTTCCGATGTCACGCTGCGCGACGGCATGCACGCCATTCGCCATCAATATAGCCTCGATGATGCGGAGCGTATCGCTCAGGCATTGGATGCCGCAGGGGTAGATAGTATTGAGGTGGCTCATGGAGACGGTTTGCAGGGCTCTTCATTCAATTACGGTTTTGGTGCACATACCGACCTCGAGTGGATCGAGCGCGTCGCATCGGTCGTGAAGCGAGCTAAGATTGCCACCCTTCTTTTACCGGGGATTGGCACGGTACATGACCTCGAAGCTGCACATGCGGCTGGAGCCACCGTGGTACGCGTGGCAACCCATTGCACCGAGGCCGACATCTCGAAGCAGCATATTGAACATGCGCGCCGCCTGGGAATGGACACGGTGGGCTTCCTGATGATGAGCCACATGACCACGCCACAAGCGCTCGCAGGCGAAGCAAAGAAGATGGAGAGCTACGGCGCGCAATGCGTGTATGTGGTCGATTCCGGTGGCGCGATGAACATGTATGACATCGCCGACCGGTTCAAAGCGTTCAAGGACGTGCTCGATCCGGCGACGCAAACCGGTATGCATGCCCACCATAATCTCAGCCTTGGTGTTGCCAATTCGATCGTAGCCCTTGAGCAAGGTTGTGACCGCATTGACGCCAGCCTCACGGGCATGGGTGCCGGAGCCGGGAACGCTCCCTTGGAGGTGTTCATCGCGGCAGTCGATCGCCTCGGCCTTAACCACGGGTGCGATGTTCGCGGACTGATCGACGCGGCGGAAGATATCGTGCGTCCCCTTCAGGAACGTCCGGTCCGGGTCGACCGGGAGACCCTCGCGCTCGGTTACGCAGGCGTATACTCAAGCTTCCTGCGGCATACAGAAGCCGCCGCGCAGAAATTCGGCTTGCCCGCTTTTGACATTCTCGTTGAGCTGGGGCGGCGCCGTATGGTCGGCGGGCAGGAAGATATGATCGTTGACGTTGCACTGGACCTGAAGCAAGGGCGATCTTAGCTGATACGCTTTACCCGATTGGTAGCTGGCCGCAGAGCCGGCGCTACTCAAAAGAGCAGGGGAGGATAATTTGGGTACATCAGACGCGTTTTTAGCGGCGCGAGACTTGCTCTTACGCTATCGGACCGACTATGACCGAGCGTACAGCGAATTCTCTTGGCCAAAATTGAACGAGTTCAACTGGGCGTTGGACTATTTCGACACAATGGCACGGGGCAACGACGCTCCGGCTCTTTGGATCGTTGATTCCGCGGACTCGGAAGGGACGCGCTATTCCTTTGCACAAATGTCTGAGCGCTCAGCGCGGTTGGCCAATTTCCTGCGTGGGCAGGGCGTTAAGCGTGGGGACCGCATACTATTAATGCTGAGTAATCGAGTCGAGCTATGGGACGTCATGCTCGCAGTGATGAAGCTGGGCGCAGTCATGTTGCCTGCAACCACCCTACTTACATCGGACGATGTGCGTGATCGCGTGCAGATTGGCAAGGTTGACGTTGCTATCGTCGAAAGTGGGGAAGTAGGGAAATTCGACGGATTCGGCGAAGGGTTGACGCGTATTTGTGTTGGCGCGGAACGCCGGGGGTGGATCAATCTGCAGGAGGGCTACTCTGTGTCCCCGGTGTTCCTACCGGATGCACCAACCCTTGCTACCGATCCGCTGCTTCTGTACTTCACGTCAGGGACCACGTCCAAGCCGAAACTGGTTGAACATACTCATCAGAGCTATCCGGTTGGCCACCTGTCGACGATGTACTGGATCGGCCTCCAATCGGGCGATGTCCATTGGAATATAAGCTCTCCCGGCTGGGCAAAGCATGCCTGGAGCTGCTTCTTCGCACCCTGGAACGCGCAGGCTTGCGTTTTCGCCTTCAACTTCACGCGCTTTGTACCAAAAGAGGCTCTCGCCGTGCTAGTGCGCTGTGGCGTCACGACACTGTGTGCTCCGCCAACTGTCTGGCGAATGATGGTGGCAGAGCCATTAGCATCTTATTCCGTGAAACTGCGGGAAATTGTTGGTGCCGGCGAGCCGCTGAACCCCGAGGTCATCGAGCAAGTGCGGCGGGCCTGGGGGGTCACAATTCGTGACGGCTTTGGGCAAACCGAAACGACCTGCCAGATTGGAAACCCGCCGGGGCAGCCGATTGTACCTGGCTCTATGGGGCGCCCCTTGCCTGGCTATCACGTCGTATTGGTCGACGCAGACGACCAGCCGGCTTCGGAAGGCGAGATCGCATTGCCACTTAGTGATCGTCCCCTCGGCTTGATGGTCGGGTACGCGGATTCCGGCGGGACGGCCCCGCAGGCAATGCGCAATGGGTACTACCATACGAGCGATGTCGCGATACGCCGTGATGACGGATATTACGTCTACGTCGGTAGGGTCGATGATGTGTTCAAATGTTCCGACTACCGGCTAAGCCCATTCGAACTCGAGAGCGTGCTGATCGAGCACCACGCAATTGCTGAGGCCGCGGTGGTGCCTAGTCCGGATCCTGTCCGCCTAGCGGTGCCTAAAGCCTATGTCACCCTACGACAAGGCCATGAGGCCGGGCCAGAACTGGCGCGGAGCGTATTCATGTTCCTACGCGAAAAGCTCGCACCGTATAAACGGATCCGTCGGCTGCAGTTCAGCGACCTTCCGAAGACAATTTCCGGGAAAATTCGTCGGGTTGAATTGCGCCGCTACGAATTGGAGCGCGGATCCGAGTTTAGTGAGCGGTTCGTTGCGGAATATTGGGAGGAGGACTTTCCGGATATCCGGTGAATCTCGCCGCTGGCAGCACCGCCAACAGCTATTTTTTGCCAGGGGCCGCGCAGCACCGTCTTCATGCCTTAGTGTGTGCCGGAGCCAAAGCGCGCCCTCGCTAATTGGCCTAGTTGGGCAATAAACCTTTGTGTCGGCCGGCGCTCACCCTGGCACTGCCTCTCACAGTTGGCACTAAGTGCGTGGAAAAAATATTTCGGTCGAATGAATTATAAAATAGTTGATCGCAGTGACGTACGCTCGGGCCCCCTAAAGTCCCCGGAGAAGTAGAATCATGAAGGTAGCAGTTATTGGAGGCGGCCCGGCCGGGTGTACGGCGGCCTACGTGTTACGGAAGCAGGGCGCGGAGGTGCATCTGTTTGAGAGCCAGGATCATGTCGGTGGCCGCACCAGGCAAATCAGGCGGGATGGCTTCAATCTCGGCTCGGGCGCACTATTCATAATGGGAGGAATCTACCCCAGGACGAACGCGATCCTGAAGGAGCTCGGGCATTACAAGGACCTCGTGCCCTGGAAGGCAAAGACGCACATTGTGGATTGGGACCGACAACGGTACACGGCACGCTTTGACAATGTTGCCAGCTTCGTGAAGCTGCCGGTGTTCAGCCTTGCCGACAAATTGCGGATCATTGCCGGTGTCACAAGGCAACTACTCTCGCCGGGTCCCAAATCCTGTTTCGATGGTGCTGAGTTGGCAAAGTTCGACGATGGCGAGACCCTCGAGAATTGGTCGCTCCGGGTGCTGGGCAAGAAAGGCACGAACTATATTACCGTGCCTTACATGGGTTTCCTCTATGCGGTGCCGATGGGGTGGCTCTCGACACCTTTGTTCCAGGCGATCTTCCAGCAAATCCATAAGTTGTCCCTCTCGGTCCCACCTGAAGGCATGGGGCAGATTTGTGACTGGCTCGTCGAAGCCTCGCCTAACCTCAATCTACACCTTTCCAGCCCTGCTGAAGCGGTCCGGCGAAATGGCAGCGGTTTCACGGTCGCTGCACGTGGCCAATCCTACGAAGTGGATGCCGTGGTTATGGCACCAGAGCCGGGTGTCGCAGCCGAGCTCCTGCGGGATATCGCTTCCAGTGATGCCGCACGGAAGCTCCGGGAGTGCCGCTACTCCGAATATGCCCATGTCCAGGTGTGCTACGCGCGCAATCCCTGGCCCACCTTCCCCGTCAGCATAGCACTTCCCGCGACCGATTTGAGGAAATGGGGTGCCTGCGTGCTGCAGAGCCGCCGGCATCCCAATGCAGTGCCGCCCGGTGGTGAAGCGGTAGGGGTATATTTTTACACGCCGCCGCTGGCCGAGATGAGCGATGACGATATCAAACGTGAGGCCGTCATGGCGGTAACAGAGGTCTTTGGCGCTGCTCCAGAACCCGCTTTCGTCCACCTGTTTCGGTACAAGCGCGGTCTGTCTATCGCCGGACCTGGCCACTACAGGACGCTCAACTCTCTTCATGCAGAAATGCCGAAAGGGATCATGCTGGCAGGCGACTATTTTGCCCATGCCGGCGTGGAGGCAGCGGTGCTCAGCGGAGAATTGGCGGCCAAGCGGCTACTGGCAGCCTGGCTGTAGGCGGCGCATTCGCAAAGAGATCCTAGGCAGTTCGCTGATCGGCGGTAAGCCAAAAGGAAAAGGTATGGCTGAGAATAAGCTTGGATTTGATGCCCTTGTCATCGGCGCGGGAGCGGGCGGCATGTGCGCGGCTGCTCGCCTCTCAAAACTCGGCTACCGCACCTTGGTCGTGGAGTCGCATGGCCGGATCGGTGGCCGCGCATCGACCAGGACCGTCGATGGCTTCCTGTGCAATACGGGGGCCTTGGTAATCGAGCTTGATGGTGCCGTTGCTCAGACTTACGAGGATTTGGGTATCCCGCTCCGGCTCTATGAGCCCGCCAGGGCGGCAACGGTCTTGCGCGTTGGGAAACGCGATATCAACGTGGTTGAAGGGTGGGCCGGATGGGCTAGGAATATCGCGCCGAAAATGCTGGCGGTGATATCGAAGCTTCTGCCGTGGTTTGGCCCGAATGAACATGAGTCGACACGGTCATGGCTCAACCATTTCACGCGCAACAGGGCGATCCACGGGCTGATCGACAATACGATCGGCGCGATGTTTGCTGCGAGCGCCGACGATTTTCCTGCTGATGTCTTTGTCCATTATTTCACCCAAGACACATCCTTCAAGAAGATCGGCATGCCCCCCGGCGGTACGGTTGAGGTATGGAAGCCATTCGTGTCGGTCATTGAGGCTGCGGGCGGTGAAATTTGGCTCGGCTCCGTTGTTTCCCGGCTGACCTTCAGCCCCGATGGGCTGGTGGACGGCGCGGTCGTCGAAATGCACGATGGAAAGAGAGTCAATGTGTCCTGCCACGTTGCTGTGAGCAATGCTGGGCCGTTAACTACAGTCAGGCTCGGCGGCGCCGATAATTTCCCCCAGGGGTACACAGAAGAAATTGAACGGTGGTCGGACCCGGCGGCGATTATAACCGTACATTTCGCAAGTCGGACGCCGCTCGCGCACTTCCCCTGCCTGGCGTTGTTTAGCGAGTCGAGACGCCTGGTGTATGCCGCGAATTTCAGCGCTCCGGAACTGAAACGCGCGCCCGAAGGGTGGTATTTCTATTGCGGTGCTTCGGTTCCTCGGCCGTCCAGGGGCCCATTCGACGTCGAAATAGAGAAGGCGCTTCTGCTTGAGGATCTGCGCGAGCAATTCCCCGGCTTCGACAAGGCGAAGATCGTCGCCATTGATGTCACCGCACATGAATGGCCTGCGCAGCGTGCGGTTACCGGCTTTGATCAGCCGCAGGCCACTCCAGTGGCAAACCTTTGGAATGTTGGCGACGGCGTCAAACCCTGGGCACGAGGCGGTACGGCGGCCTGTGCCGAATCCGCCCGGATCGTCGTCGAGGATATCGCCGAGAAGTTCCCCCTTTATCTTTTCCAGAGCGCTCCGTCGCCGCCGGAGTTCTGATTGGGAGCGGCATACGACCTCACGAATTGAAGAAGACTAGAACTCCGACCACAGCACCTATGGTCCCGTGGAGGAATAGCTCGTGCAGCGCATCCGTAGGATCGGAAACGCGGTTCTTGCTCTGAGGCAACCATGGGAAAAAGTCTAACTGACACTGGGCGGAAGGGCAGGGAACTTCGCTCTCAGTCCTCTATTCACGCTGCATGCGTACCTTCGCGAGTTTTCAACGAAACTTTAATGTCTCGCGAAATAGATAAGAACCTACTTCGCGTTCGCGTCCTTTCGACTGCCAAAGCAGCGGTGCTCCAGAGCGAAGTCGCCACCGTCGTGGAAAAGGTGCAATCTGCCAGAACACCCATCTGATCCTTTCTTCTCCGAGCCATCCGTCGCTACGTTTTGAACTAAACCTTATAAATGCGGAACCAATAACGATGAGCAATATCATCCCGACTGAAGGAACGGCACCTGCCGCCAAGACACGTCCACAATTCCTTCGGGGCTTCTTTTCACCCATTTTATACCTTTTAGCTTCAGTGCTCGCGATGGCGTTGGCAAATGTCGTGCATTACGGAGTTTCGCCCCTGGTTGTTATTCTGGCGGCGGTGGGCTCCCTAATTTTCTTTAACCTCAATTTTAAGTACTTCACTGGCGTTTTTGTTAGAGATGTATCGAGCTCCAAGCTGCTTCTAAGCTACGTAATCGCAAGGCTGATCGGCCTGGAGATCGCGGTGATATCCGGTTACGCGGCGCTGTACGAAGTTGGAAATCTTGTCCTCTCAGATAGCAGCCCGAAATGTCCTCCAATCCGCTTATTTGCTGGCCCGCTCGATAAATTTGTCGACCTTATTTGCCCGTCAATCCAGTCATTCTATTTTTCGGGAATTACTATGACCACGACAGGCTACGGCGACATCACTCCAGGTGATAGTTTCACACGCTGGGTGGCAGTCGTTGAAGCCATCAACGGACAAATCTTGTTTGGTCTATTTGCGGGTATATTGGCGACCTGCTTGATTGGTTCTGTCAGGGAAAGCGAGCGCGCCACATTGTCACAACAAGCTCAAACAAAGGCTGATGGTAACCATAGATGTTGAGAAGCGTGAGAGTCAAAACCATCAAGACAGCCTGCCTGTCCGTCCGCCTATCCAAATCTTCAATGGTTTCGCTCATATCCTGTTTACGCATGGTTCTTTCTCCTTCAGGAGCTACGTTCAAGGGGCTGTGTCTGGCTCCTCAATAATATTGTTCCGTTTTTTCGAAGATTCCGAAAATTTCGAAGATGTGACGCCTTCTCAGAGAGGATAATGGCAATGAGGCGTCTTCGGTTGATAATCACGGAACGGCCCTGAAGGGTACTTCCCCGGCAATCGGCCCTCCGGGCCTTCCTTGTCGGGGGGTGCCTTTGTTGGGGCTAAATCCTCGGTAAGGTGCGCTGCTACATCGGGAATGTGCGACCACAGACGGTGGCATTACGGTAAGGAGCTGCTGCCAAATGCGCTAACTCTTCCCGATCGGGATACGGTGTATCGGGGGCTTGGTTTCCCATCATCCTTTAGCGACACCTTCGGATGGCTTCCGGCTCACATCTAGCACCTCCACTCCCTATCTGTTGATAAATTCATTCGAATGATCTATATTTTGTCCAGAAGCCAGTAGAGCCGCAGCTCGAGGGCGGTGTTCCTTTCCGGCGGTTAGGCCGTGCATGCGAGGGGCGCTAGTGGGGCGCAGGAGCGTTCCTGAGCGCACTGATATTGCGATCCGAGGCGAATAATCGCGGACGATAGTGGAGAGTATTGTCAAAGCCGAACGGCGGTAACGGTATTGAGCCCGGCTTCAACTTCTTTCAGCGCCACGCCTGCCAGGCGCCTTTTTAGAGCATCTCCGAAGGAGATGTCAGCAGATGGCAAGAAATTCAACCATCAACCTACATACCATCTCTCAGCACCGGCTTGATCAGGTAGCGCCTCGGAAGTTGAAAGGGATCCGAAGTAGTAATCATGGATATCGAAGATGCAATGGCTCAAGGCGGGTTGTCTGACGATCTCCTCACGGAATTCGTGAGGCGGATATCGGAAGTATGTGCAAAGCTGGAGGCCGGTCAGATTGCGGTTACCCGGTATGTGGAGAGCGCTGCGACGCTTGCTCGAACGTGGACGGAAGCACAAGAGTCCGTATCGACGGTAGGCCATGGCGCAGCGCTGCCTGATGAATTGGTCGGGCATGACGGAAGCTCCGTTCGGCGTAAGCTCGAGTCAGCAAAGCAGGTTTCACTTCTTTTGAGGCTGGCAACAGAATCATTCGAACAGTTGACTCTGTTAGTCCGGAATCAATTTGGCGGCTTCCGTGCGGCTCTGGATGAAAGTGCAGTGGAAGGTAACAGAGAGTTGGAAGTGGAACACCGGGTGGCAATGTTGCCAACCAAAACTATTCTTTCCGGTCAATCCAGAGCCTTCTCGGTGCATTTGAACTCGGTATTAAAGGCACTAGATGCTCTCGAAGAAGTCTCAGACTCATTGTATGCGATTTTGGAAGACAAAGAGGCCGTCGGGCTACTCCACTAGTGTCTCGATGGGCGCTTGAAGATTTCACCCAGTTCTTTATCTGTAAATGGTGTGAACAATGCCGCATCATCGGCGGCATAGACACGTCATGGGAAATGCGGTTTTCCCCGGCAGTCGGGTGAGTAACTGGGCGTTCTGGCGATAGCACCGGCTTTATCGGCGGCACCGCGCACATTTTGGGGAAAGCGTGGCAAGGTCGCCCGAGGGCAGATATCCTGGACAAGCGAGTGGGTTGAGTGGCGTCCTGGCTCACAGGCGGGTGGCTGCGGGAGGCAAGCCCGGGGCATGAGTACGCGCTCTAAAAGTTTCTCACAGTTTTCTCTCTTTTGGGATCCACACTGGCGTAAAAATATCAGCTCGTCGCCCCGGCGCCGATAGCCTGGCGTACGGCCGGCGCGACCTGTGTCCCTAGCCGTTCTATCACGGCAGCGACCTCGGAGAACGGGAGTGCCCCGAGGTCGACTTGAGCGAGGAAGCGGTCGATGCCAAGGGTCTCGTGCGCCAGCAGGATGCGATCCGTGATCTCCTCTGGTGAACCGACCATGAGGGCGGTGCCGGGTCCACTCGCAAGATCGAACTGGTCTCGCGTCATTGGTGTAACGCGGCCGCTCGAGACATGCCGCCAGTACTGGGCATGGTGTGGGAAGAAGTTTTCCCGTGCAGACTGCGATGTTGCCCCGACATGAGTATGGCTACTGAGAGCGATCCGCGGCCTTTTGTGATTGGCACGGGCTGCACCGCGATAGAGCTCGACAATGCGTTTCAACCCCACAATAGGACCGCCGAGCGCCGCAAGAGCCATAGGTGCCCCGAGAGCCCCGGCACGGGCCGCACTTTCGGGACTACCACCGACCGCAATCCAGATCGGAAAATCGGCCTGGACCGGCCGCGGGGCGATTTGCGCGGCCTGCAGTGGTGGCCGGAATTTCCCTGTCCACGTCACACGCTCTTTGAGCGTCAGCTGCCGCAGGAGATGGTAGTGTTCGACAAAAATCTCATCATACTCATTGACGTCATAGCCGAAGAGCGGGAAGGGATCGATAAATGCGCCTCGTCCCGCCATGATTTCGGCCCGCCCATCCGAGACAAGGTCAAGGGTTGCAAATTCCTGGTAGACACGCACGGGATCCGCCGCGCCTAAGACAGTCACCGCACTCGTCAACCGGATTTTTTGCGTTTCAGCCGCGATCGCGGAGAGCACGACCGCCGGCGCCGACACTGCAAAGTCGAGTCGGTGGTGTTCACCGACGCCAAATATGTCCAATCCGACCTCGTCGGCGAGCTTTGCCGCAGCGATCGTCTCTCGCACGCGCTGGGCGGCTGTCACCCGCTGCCCGTTTATGGGAGAGGGCGTCAAGTCGTTAAGCGTGTACAGTCCGATTTCCATGGAGCCGTTCTTGCCTCTCTCGAGTTACAGATCACCCTGTGGCACGTTTCGGCACGCAAGCGTGCCGAAACACTGCGGTCACATTGGTCAGGTGCCGTTCATCTTTCAGCGTACGCGTTTAGTTTTTTGCGACTCTCGAGACGAGCGGAAACCCTAATTTCTCATGTTTCCCCTAGAAATAGGCCCTGAACCGAATTTTATCGTCGATATACGACTTCTCGGTGAAAGATTTTTCGTTCGAGCCGAAGGGCATCTGGGCTCGCAGCTTCCATGAGATCGGTATGTCCCAGGCCTTTGCGACTGCTTCATCGATCAGCGGATTATAATGCTGGAGGCTGGCGCCGATGCCGGCGTCGGCGAGCGCTGTCCAAACTGCAAGTTGCGCCATTCCGCTTGCGTGTTCCGACCAAACAGGGAAATTGTCAGTATAGAGTGGAAATTGCTCCTGCAGAAGCTCGATCGGTCCTTGATCCTCGTAGAAGAGCACTGTGCCGCCGCCAGCGGCGAAGCTATCTATCCGCGCTTCAGTCTCGCCAAAGGCTTCCGCCGGCACAACTTCCCGTAGCGCTTGCTTCGTAATATCCCACAACCTGTCGCTCTGAGCCAAAAACAGGATAACGGCGCGCGAACTCTGCGAATTAAATGCTGATGGGCTGTGTTTGACGGCCTCTCGAATGAGAGCCGTTGTATTTTCGATCGACAGAGGAAGCGACTTGCCAAGCGCGTATTGTGTACGGCGTTTCCGCAGCGCGTTGATGGCGGTGTTACTCATGTGTTCCAGTATCCTTTCGATTTTTCGCGCCTGCCCACAGGCGCTGTTGCGAGCCAATTTGGCAGAGCGTTGCTCCGCGAACTAATTGTGCGTTACAAGATATTTTCTACGGGATAGTTTCATCAAGAACGCACGGCTTTGTGCGCTACGAACATTTTTGATCGTGTCGGGAATGGAGGCATGGTGATAGTCGCAAATGCAGAAGTGGCTGGAGGCTTGAGTGGAAAAGACCCGGCTTGCCGTTTCGTCAGACAGATCCTTGAACGCATCGGAGACAAGTGGACTGTCCTCGTGGTCCGCGTTCTATCGAGCGGGCCGATGCGCTTCAACGCTATCATGCGGGCAGTCGAGGGCGTGTCCCATAGGATGTTGACACTGACACTTCGGGAGCTGGAAAAAGATGGCTTGGTTAAAAGGACGGCGTATCTAACAATCCCACCCAAAGTCGAATATGAACTGACGGGACTCGGCCAGTCATTGATCGATCCGTTGGCCGCACTTTCCGCCTGGGCTCAGCAGAACCGAGCTGCCGTGGAGGCGGCAAGGACGGAATTTGAGGTCACTGCCAAACTAACCGACGTAAACAAATAGTCATTCGCGGCACTGCCTGTTAGGCCACAGAGTGTATTAGAGATGGGCGAGCTGGCCAGGGTGGAAGCCAATATCAACTGACGCCGAGTGCGATCAGACCCTTCCTATTCTTGGAGCCAAGGAGCCGACCACTTTGGCGCGGTTGGCGAGCATTCGATGCACCTTGTGGGGGATTGGTGCGCATATGGCGGTGCCAATTGTCCAGAAACTTCAAGCCGCCGAAGGTCGCTTCCTTCCTCTTGGCGGACCCGGGGCAGGTCTTCACGCGAGCTGAATCATGACGCGCTCGCCATCCTCCCCGGTTCCCCGACTTATCCATGTGTAAGCATAGTTTACCCCATGAGCGGCGGCCGCTCGGCCCGGAACAGGAGGGTTGCTTCCGCGCTTTTATGCTTGATATAGTTCGATCGAATGAACTTATATAAGTGTGGCAAGCGCCTTGACCACGTGCGCTCGCGCCTGACTTTTAGGCTTGGTACGGCGCGAAATTGGCAGGTTTGTGATGGCATCTTGATGTATGTCAACGACTGTTGATCGCTATCGATGCATTCTCAATTCTATCGTGAGGGCAGGATGCTACGAAGGACAGGAATAGGACGATATGCAAAGGATCCTGGTGGCAACAGATGGATCGGAAGGTTCGGATCGTGCCGTTGAGGTTTCGGCCGAACTGGCCGCCGCGGGCGGTTCGGAGCTAACTATCCTGCATGTGGCAGGCAATGTCCCGTGGGAGACCATGGAAGAATTGAGGCGGTCAACCGCCGACACGACAATCGGCGAGATTATCGATTCAAATACGCAAAGCATCTTGGAGTTAGCGTGTAACCGGGCGCGAAAAAGAGGAGCTAAGAAAGTTAATTCAATGCGAGCCTGGGGCGACGCTGCCGAAAAGATTCTGGAAGTTATCCAGAATGAAAAGGTGGATGTCCTCGTCATCGGGAGACGCGGTCGCGGTCGCATTTCTGGGCTCTTGTTCGGAAGCGTATCGCAGAAGGTGGCGAGCCTTGCGCCTTGCATTGTTGTCGTTGTTCCCTGACGACAGATAGCTTCAATCGTTTCCACGGGGGTTAAATTGGTTTCTCAGTTTGACCCGAGCAGTGTTGGGTGCGTGATGCCCCTACACCTTATCTATTCCCAGTCTAACTTTTGAAAAGGACGGACAATATGGTCGACCAACCTCTTCTGCACGAGACCATTGCGTGGCTTAAACAGCGCCTCGATGAGCTCGACGTTGTCATTGCCGAAGTAGAGAAGTCCACGAAGACCCTGACGGAAAATGCGCGCAAAGAAGCTGAGCAGGCCGCGGTGCGCCTTCGGGAATCCCGTCTCCGGTTGGAGAAGCAATACGAAAGTCTGCTGGCTAGGGCCGAAACACTTCAGCAGAGCGTCACGGATGCGCAGAAATCTTTCGAGACTGAGTGGGTTGAAGTTGAATCCGCCTTCCAGTCGTTCCTTTCATCGGCGAAGGATGCACAGCAAACGGCTCGTGATGTTGTCGCGGCGCGTGCACGTGCTCAGCGCCAGTCATGGGAGGCGTCGTTGAATGACCTTCGGCGCCAGGGTAGCGAAGCCGTGGAGAAGGCGCGTGGGGAGTTCGATGGCGTTCTCAAGAAGCTGTCGGAGAGGGCCGAGAAACTCCAGAACAGTATCGGTGAGGCAAAGGGCGTTGGCGACGAATCGTGGAAAGCCCTGAAGAGCGGCCTCGCCGAAGCGAAGGAAGTCCATGACCGCATGATGCGCAAGGTCAAGGAAGCCTTCTCAAAGCTGCGTTGAACGGCGCCGCACCCGGCCGATTTGTCAACAGAAATGCAAGGAGTCCTCAAATGGGCTGCCGTTCATGGTTTGCCGGCCTCGCGATTGTCGTTCACGCTGCTTTTATTGCAGCGCCAACGGTCTTTGCGGATGACTCACAGCCAAAGTCTGCTGCAACTGGCGAGGAGAAACTCTCGTCCACGCGTCAGGCCATCAAGTGGTCGAAGGACCGTCTCACCGAACTGGACGCATCAATTGCCGTCTTGGAGCAGGATGCTGCGAAATTGCAGGCTGATGCTCGCTCTCGGGCGGAGGCCGGATTGGCGAAGCTTCGGGAACGGAGGGATGTCTACTTTGCTGAGGTCGAGGAGGCCAACGCCAATGTGAAGACCTGGACTGATGCCCAGGTCACTGAGGCTAAGAAGTCCCTTGACGAGACGTCAAAGGAATTTGAAAGCGAGCGCGACAGCTATCTCGACTCGATAAAAGCAGATTTGGCGACACGGCGTGCCGCGCTTAAAGCTGAACTCGATGCCCGCCAAAAGGCCTGGCAGGGGTCGATCGATGAACTGAGCGACCGGGCAGGAAAAGTTTCTGACAAGCAGAAAGCCGACATTGAGGCGCGTATCGCGTCCCTGAAGAAACAGGCAGATGAGGAAAAAGCGCGGATAGGTCGCCTACAGAATGCTTCCAACGAGTCCTGGAAGACAATGAAAAAGGGCTTCTCAGACGCGCAGCAACTCTTTGCCAATACCTATGCATCGGTTCGTAAATCAATTGAGGATGCGCTCGAAGAGAAAAAGCCGGAAGACAATAAGGGCCAACCCGAAGGGACGGCGCAGTAACGTCTGAACATAGATTACGTAACGCTCCCTCCCGCAGGCGGCTATGCGGGAGGGATATCCGGTCGATACTGATGGGGCATCAAGGTCATGAATCAGTGGGATGAGATCCGGGGCCTGCGCTTGAGCAAGGTCGTCTAGGTTTAGCTTGGACGCAGCGTCCAGGAGAACTGGCGGAAGAGCGCCTTGGGCCCGGGCTAGAATCGTAACCGGATCGAACTCACGCAAAGTGATTCGAACGTAGAGGCCTGCCGCCTCATGAGCAAGTGCCGCGAGGATCAATGAAGCAGGAATAATGCCGATGCAAATGCAGCCAAGCACACTCAATGCAGCTGCCAGGTTGCGGTGCCCGGCCAGTCGCCCCAAGAGTTTCGTGTGCAATGGATTGAACAGCACTGCGAGGACGACGGCCCATAAGATGGCGCTGTAGTACGGCAGGAGTAGCCATATGAACGCCGCCGTCACTAGGACGACAGTGGCGATGAAGCTGAGCGTCTGGAACGTCTCCTTTGGCATCAACTAGCGCCTGTTTTCCCGATTTTGCCCTTATTATACAGAAACCCACAAACCACCGAGATAGGGTATGGCAAGGCCAGGCGTCGCGTATCACTCCAGTGCTACCTTCTATGCACTTCGGTCGGCTCGTCTTGCCAAGTAGAGGGTGAACAGCTACTTGTAAAAGACCATTCAATCGACTGAACTCTGTCGCAAAAACACAGTTGGCGCACGGGAAACGATGTGCGGCAGGATTAGGTGAGAAAATGAACGCCAGAAACCCCGACGACGGAAGCCGGTCATCGCCATCCGGACACGAGGTACGTAGTGCAGAAACCCGTTCTCGGATGGTAGGCGCGGCGATCGAGGTATTCGGCCGCGTCGGTTATGAAGCTGCCAGCACTCGAGAGTTGGCAAAACTGGGGAAAACGAACCTCTCTGCTATTCCTTACCACTTCGGGGGAAAGCGGGAACTTTACCTCGCTGCAGCGCAAGTGATTGCCGACTATGCCAGGGAACTGGTCGATACGCTGGTAGTGCGGTTGGATAATCCGTCGACGGGCAGCGCTATCGAGAGGCTTGAAGATGCGCTGGCTGGCTTTGTGCAGATCATGTTAGGCGATTCAGAACCACAGTCCTGGACGGCATTTTTGGCGCGTTGTGTTGCTGAGGACGACGATGCGTTCCGCCTTATTTATGACTACGCACTCGCCCCGTTCCAGAGAAGCTTGGAGCGAGTGGTAGAGGTCATTGCGCAAGGTTCGCTCGCTTCTGGTGAGATACGCCTCAGGGTAAGTTCTACTATTGCAGCGCTGATCAGCTTTCGACTCTTACGCGGGATCATGTTGCGGGGGATGAAGTGGAAAAAAGTGCCACCGGGGAAATCGCAGCAGATTGAACAGATGGTCCAGGACCTGGTCCACAGTGGGTTTTTTAGCGGTAGGGATGCTGGGGGAAGAGCAGGGGCATCAAAGCGCCGTAAGAATGGAGACAAATGAACAGAGCACGGCTGGATATTGGGACGGTGGATCCTGAAGGAAATTGACGTTCTGGCCCGGTCGGTCAGGTCTTCTATACAGGGATTATCGAGGCGCTTATTGCGCATGTCGTTTCCAATCCAATGAACAGGTCTACGTTGCTTAGGCAGACCGATAGCCGACTCCTTTCGGCGCATGGGACGCCTGAAACGGCCTGCGAAGTATAGACGTACCTATGTATCTCGCGGCTACCAGTTTGAAATGGGCAATGGGGGAGCAGCATGTTTGAAGTATTTGAAAGCATAGTTGGTCGGTATTTCGAGGCAGCGTTTGGCGAGGTCGAAAAGGGAAACGCACGTGACCAGGAAGCGATAATAGCTCTATCTGGAAGCGATGCGGATGAAGCCAGTCGTGTCCAGACCGTCGCTGACTGGATCCGTCTTTACAAAGTACACCGTGTGAAGTGGTCGGCACGGGAAGAGGACAATGATGAAGCTTTTGCCGATGCCGTCGCAAGGCAAGCGATCCAGCATCTGGAAACACCTCGTCTGGATCTAACGGTCCCGGAGAGGTTCCAGATGCTAAGGGCGGTTATCGAGGAGGTCTACCTGTCCGATCCTGTACGGAAGGAGCGCTCATTCAAGAGCCTAACTTCAAAAGTCCTTTGGTGCAGGTATCCCCAGGAAGTGCCCATATACGACAGGTTCGCCGTGCAGGCGGTCACATTCTTGACGAAGCTCTACAAATCGTGTGCTGGTTCTGACCAATACGTTCTTAGGGCCGAAGAGAAGGCATATTCGAAGGATTCGGAAAACTGGGACGGTATGGGATCGGCGGAACGAGATTGCTGGTGGTTCCGCGATTTTTGCCACAGCCATACGATAATATACAGGGTGTCGGAAGACGTCATTAGGCGAAACCTAGCCGAAAGAGGCGGCTCGGAAGAAATGGCATTTCGGACTTTCGACAAGATACTTTGGCTTATGGGTAATGAAGACCTGGACTACAGCTTGATGAATATCGAACGGGAGAAGTGGTGACAATGATTGCCAGGGCTAGAAGCTCGCGGCGATCTTGAAGCAGAGAATTTGCCATGTGCCGGTAAGCCGCGCGCCACCGCGTTTTGCTGCCTAAAATTGGTCGATCGGCTATTCCTCGCGACATTTGATCTAGGGTTTTTTCCGTTTCTCCGTCGAGCCGTGAAGCAGCATGCCTTTGACGTCACCGTGGCCGATCTGATCATCGATTGTGCAGTCCGAGGGGACGGGGAGGCCGGTTCGCATACCAGGAAACGAAGCAGGTTCTCGATGGCGGTAATGTGCTTCTGAGTCAGGTGGTTTTAAAAGTTTTCAGTAATTGAGGGAAGCGAAAGATGGTGCGATGGGTTGGTTGGAGGGAGGAGTTCTCGGCGTTGCAGTCGAGGCTTAGCCAAATATTGGGGCGTTTCTTTATGCTGACGCTCGCATATCTCGTGAGCATTTCTTTCGCCTTTGACTTCCACGAACCAGGCGTCATTTTTCGAGATCTACCACATCTATTAGATTGGTACCGGCCTATGCCGGAATTGAAGGAAGCTGGCGTCGGGATCATGGCTGTCTCGATAACCGGGGCACTGGCGGCATGTAGAGAACTCTTGTCGAAGCCGAGTGCAGACGCCTGGGAACGCTCTATCAAACGCTTTATCATGGGGATGCTCAGCATCTATGTGTTCCTGATTGCAATCTTTTACTCGGTCTACAAGGACTTCCCATCGGTGCCCACGATCGCTGACGATGTGGTGACTTATATAACCTGTATCAGTACAGCGATGTTTTTCTCGTTCGGAACCGAGGCTTTGTTGCCGTTCCTCGAGGAGAGAACTAAATAGAAACGAAGAGGGTGTTGACGGTAAATCAAGGGAGTTTTGTATGTGGATTCTTTGGCTGAATATTATTCCTGTTGTCGTTCTTTATCTCGCCATTCGTTACGCCGCTTATATGGACAGGATGAGAAGTAGGGGAATAAGGGGCCGGTAGGCGTCTGCCTCAGCGCCGGCATGGTTGCCGTAAAAGGACCAGTACAGCGTGAAGGGAATGTCGTCCATCTCATCGTCCAGCGAGTGACAGACCTATCCTCGGAACTCATGTCGGTGAACGTGAAGCCGTCTTGACGGTCCCGCATGGCCGCGGCGATCAGTATTCATGGCGGTTCTGGCCACGACCCGCGCGAGTTTCGGCCGCGCGGACGGCAGGTTTGGAAACGTTGCCAATCGGCGTTGGATGCCCCAGCGGTCGACGACGATGACCAGATTGAGGCCAGTCTTCGAGTGGAAATCGGACGTCAAGGTTGTCGTCTTGTGCCTTAGATCGGGGCGACGATGTCTAGCTATGAATCGGCGCGACTGGCGGACTCCGTCTCAGATTGTGGTCAACGCTTTGGGATAACAACAAAAGCTGTGAATGTCCTGGGGTCCCGATCGGCGCCGATCGGGACCCCAGTCTGCTTGGAATTCGCTTCGTTTTATCAATGGCATATGTGGAATTCCACCGGGGTCAAGGTTCGATGCACATTCACAGTTAACACAGCTCGCCGGGCACGTAGGCGATTTGTGGTGGACATCGTATTTACCCTGCTGTTCCTCTGGTTCATCAGCTATGGCGCATCGCTAAACCAAGGACGATTCAACGATAATCGCCCAATTACCGCGGCCGAAAACCAATGTTCGATGTCTGCTTCCGAGGTCAGTTGGGAACCTTGGAAGAGGTCAGCTATTGTCAAGCAATCATTAACGCAACCTCGAGCGGCGGGGTCACCGCTGACAGCGCCCCTTCGTGCGGCTGCAATGCTTTCGAGCTGTATCGGAAGATCAATAGCGTTGTTGAACGACGTGGCCGCACCTAGTCTCAAAACACAGTTCGCGTGAAGGAATCGATTCGCAACTACCAGAATTCCAAGCGTTCTCCAGCGCGGATAGCGGACTGACATCCGGCAATAAAAGTGCGAGTCCATTCTTTACAGTGTTCGCCCTGGATGTAGGGCATCAGGCGTTCCAGCCGCTCGATTAGTGCCGGCAGACAATCCAATGGTATTGAACCTTCATCATCATAGTGCTGAAGAAGAACTATCAAGGAATCCGATGGTAATTCTTCCCAAATGCCCATGAGATGATCGTGCTCGTAGCCGGGCCAAACGGAATGAAGTGTTACCCCGGCCGCTTCCGCCAACGCCAATCGCCACTTGGCGAAAGAGCTATATGCACCCTGCCAGGCACCATGCGTGATATCTAAGCCCACTTGAATATTTCCTATTTGCAAATAATCCGAATATTTCGCTTTAAACCGATCGGCCATAGCTACGATATTGGTTCAGATTTTCGGTTCGTCCCAAAAAAAGCTATTGGCTCAAAGCCCGAGACTGGACTTCATGTATGTCCAACTCTTCGATTGTCGCCCGATCTTGAAGCAGCAGAGGTGGCAGTTCGCGATTTCAAGCCACGGGTAGCGGCGCTATGTCGTCGATAGCCGTCCAGACGCGTACCCATATACCTCGGCGCCTAGCTTGTTGAATCTCCCGCAGAAATCGTCAAGATGACTAGAAAGTTTTGGGGGAATTCGCATCTTGAGCAAGAAGCCTATTTGGTGGTCGACGCCTGCCAGGCTCGGTTTATTCTGGCTGCCCTTTGCTGCAGCCTTTGTAGCAATTCAGAAGGTTTGGCCTTGGGTTCAGCCCGCCTTTGTAGCAGAAACGACGCTGAAGGCGATTTCGGGCGATTTCGAAAAAGTAAGCACACAATCGTATGCATTTGCGCTGGCGAGCATTATTGCTACCTCGGCATTTTCCTTGGCCATCGCCTTCGGCACCACCCACGCGGTCATCAGTTGGCTCAGCATTAGACGAGTAACGGCTCGACTCAGAAAGTTCAAAGGGGTACCGGAATTCACTGAGCAATTTGAGAGCGTTCACCAGTCGATCAGTAATCATCCCGTCATTGGTCATGCTTGGTCAGAATTTGTAGAGACACTGATACCGCCAAAGGACAAGGGCGGCCCGTATCAAAATACGGTCCGCCCTCAGACCTTTTTCAATATGGCTCTAGCTCGTGAGCAGATGCCAGGGTTGAAAATCATGAGTAGCCTGCCGGGCTACTTCGTCGGCATCGGACTGCTCCTGACATTTATTGGCTTGGTGCTCGCTCTATATAAGGCGGCTTCTGCGGTGAATGCAGCCGATGCCAATGCAATGCAAACGGCGACGCGTGAGCTATTGCAAGTTGCGACCTTCAAGTTTGCAACTTCGATTGCAGGACTGGGCTCCTCAATTTTTTTATCGTTTGTCTTTCGTTGCTACGGAATATGGTTGGAAAGTAACCTCAATCACTTCTGTCATGTCGTAGAAAAAAATCTACGGTTCCTCGCTGTGCAATCGCTCACTGCGCAGATGAACGATACGGTGGCCCATCAGTTGACGGAGCTTAAGCAGATTAACAGCGCGGAGTTTTTCTCTCGAATGGGAGAAGCTGTCGCTCCCCAAATTCAGTCTGCCTTCGCTAGTGCGATTGCGCCGGTAACGACTAGCATTGATCATGCGATCAACCGCCTCACCGATTCCAGTCAGTCTGGGGTGACGGATCTAATTTCACGATTCACCGAGGGCGTGCAAGGTGGCGCCGGGACAGAGCTGCGCGAATTGGCTGGCACTCTGAGGTCGATGCAGGCTTCATTGTTGGAAGCTCAGCGCGGCATTCACGGTACCGGTGAAGATTTTGGCCGTCGCATCTCGGAGGCAGCAGAGAACCTCAATCGTCTGGTCTCGGAGGCTGGCGCCAATCTTGGGGCGAGTTCCGAGAAAAGCAGGGTCGCGCTGGAAGAGGTCGTAGGTGCATTGAGAAGCGCATTCGACCAGGCGAACCGAAAAATCGAGGAGAACTTGTCCCATGCGGCAATAGGAGCGTCCGGGAAACTCGAAGAGACGATGGGACGAGTACTTTCCCAGCTCGAGACACAAATTGCGGGGCTGAATTCCGGCTTGACCTCTTTCCAGGGGAAAATGTCCGATCAAATCGATCATACCGCAACAAAGGTAGCCGAAGCCCAAAACCACGCCGCAGAGGCATTGACCTTGGTTTCTGGCGAAATGGCAAAGGCAATACAGGCTGGTGTCGTTGACGTGATGAATAAAGTTCGCGCTGAGTTTGAGCGATTTGCCTCCTCACTCAACTCAAGTGAAGTAAGTATGGCATCACAAGCATCGGCAATACGCGACGTTACCTCTCAGACAAGATTGGTCGCAGATGCGTTCAACCAAACCGCACAAGATGTTCGCCTGGCGTCGGCGCCAATGATTCAGTCGGGCGAACGTATTGCCAATGCAACCGAGAAGATGACAGCGGCGATCGGCCAGTCGGTATTGGCACTTGCTACAAGCCAGGCTTCTGCAAAAGAGCTGGCAGAGATGCTGATCAAGAACATAGAGGCGCTAAACACCATGTGGTCAGGCTATGTCGGCCGCTTCGAAAGCATTGATAAAGAACTTGCGAGCGCCCTCACGACCTTGTCAGAAGCGACAACAAATCAGGTTCAGTCCCTTACTGACTATGCCCAAAGGGTTGACAGCGGCTTTGCCAATGCCATCGATAAACTGAGCCCGTTCCTTACCCTGCTGACTGAGAGCACAGACGAAATCGGTGAATCTGTGTCAAACCTCAGTGAGCTACTGAAGAAGCCGGCTCTGGCCTGAGCTAGGGCGGAATATAAATCATGCTTGAGCAAGAAGCAGACACACAAGAGGACGGCGAGAACTACTTCATCTCCATGACGGACATGATGGTAGGGGTGCTGTTTATCTTTATCATCATGCTCATGGTCTTTGCGCTGGATTTTAAGAAAAAGACCGACGTGAATGAGGATGCGCTCGCCATAGCCCAAGAGGTGGCAAAGCACCTAGACACTCTGAGGAAAGAGGTCCACGCGCAGATTGCTGTGCTCGATGCAGCGCAACAGACGCGGCGCCAGCTATTGCTTGACATTCAGGCCCAGCTAAAGGCTGAGGGGATGGACGTCGCGATTGATGAAGCAAACGGGGTTCTGCATCTGACGGAGAATGCCGTTCGATTTGCGACTGACCATTCCGACCTTGATGACAAAGCCAGAGCGAATGTCGATAAAATTGCTAAGGTGCTTCAGGTCGTTCTACCGAAGTATGCCGCCTGCAAATCGAATGACGGGGCATTTAGTTGTGCGGGCGAGGGTGGCTCGACGGTCGAGACGATTTTTATCGAAGGGCATACCGATATTACAGGTTCGGAAGATGTAAATCAGCGCGAGAAGCGAAATTGGCAACTTTCGACGGAGCGTGCAGTCAATACCTATCGTGAGATTGTCTCCACTGCCGCGGACGTCCGGTCGCTAAGAAATCTGAAGCATGAAGAGATCATGTCCGTCTCAGGTTACTCATCGACGCGACCGGTTGACGCGGGCGGTGATGAACAGGCGTATGCAAAGAATAGACGGATTGATCTTAGATTTGTCATGGAGGTCGACAGCAAGCAGAAACTCGAGGATATCCTCAAACTGACTGACGATATGAAGGAGCAGATCGACCGATTGAGCGCCATAAGTGCGAGCGCAAAATGAGCGCTTTTCGAGACGCCATTCATGACATTATCTCGATGCCGAGAACTAAACCTCGGCTCAGGGCCGTGCCGGCTATTGATGCAGCTGCCGGTCGTATTCAGGCACCATCGGCCGATCTTGAGGCGCAGATAGAGGACAAGGATTATGATCGAATCGCTTCAGAGCTCAAAGGAAAACTCGAGCGCGCGGCGGTGCTTGACTGGCGAGGGTTGCGTGACGCTGCCTGGTGCCTCTGGGGGACCAACCCGCGACTAGCCGAGTATCCGGTACTATTGCGAGGCATTCTCCGTGAAATTGCCGAGCAGAAGAGCCGGAAGCCATATAGGTCGCTCGCTACCAACTACATCAGATCCTTTGACCTGAAGCTTCCGGGATTGCCGGAGATTGCCCAATCTCTGTCGCATGGCGCCGAATTGCGTGGAATGCCGTGGTCCGGCCTGCAAAGCGATTTCTCGGTGTTCGATCCTGAGGTAGGGCCAGGGCGGGTCGCAAAGGCAGCGATTTCGAGTGACACTTCACCGACAGATGTTCTTAAAGCCAGTGGTCTGAATGCATTGGAGGCGCAGAGCGGATTCGCCAAGCATTCAACACAGCTCGCCCTGGAGCTGCTAGCAGGGGGGCTCCAAATGGACCATGCGAGGCGCCTGGACCTGATCCGCCGCCTCACGCTGGACGAACGTGGGCGTCTTATTTTTAGTGACTTTGGCTATCTCGTGGCGTCGGCCCTCGTATTGCCATTTCGAGACAGGACTCCCGAAACCGGTCTACGCGACAAGATCCTTGCACTGCTCATTTCGCTATTCGGCGACCCTCGGCTGCGCTCGGATGGATGGATACGAATGCGTGAAGCTGAGCAAATCGTAAGACGATGGCTAACTGAACAGTCGCTTCGGCAATTTCTCGATGTGGTCGACAAGGTTGCGGTTGAGCGCATGTGGCGCTATCGGCGCGCCTTTTGGGAAGCCGTTTATGGCGAGAAACTCGTGTCGGAAGCCTGGGTCGTTTTCGGCAGCGACGGAGAGAAAGTCGCACGCCGCGTCTTTGGAAAGGAAGCCTCTTTCGGAACCTTTAGCAGATTTGGCAACAAGATCGTTGAGAAAGGTCATGCCGTATTGTTGCTGAGAATCGGGAACGGCGTTGTTGCCGATTGGAGCCACAATGGACGGTGCTGCATTTGGAGCAATCACGAAGGGCGCGGTGCCCCAAGCCTATACCAAGCAGTCTACAGCACAAATGAGGTGTCTATCGCCGGCGGTATTTCCGACGACATAAACCGGGCGACTTTCAGCATCAGCCATATGTCGCCAGAAACCTACAACTGGCAAATGAAGGTTGCGGCCAAAATTCAACAGATGACTGGTCATCGTGTGCCGCAGAGCAAATTCGTGGTCAGACAATGAAAGTGATGTTCAGATCAGTTCCCGAGGCCGAGGGCTATAACATCTTTGCAGAGCGTAAAGGGCTACTGACGAAGACGGTTATCCCTATTGAGAACTGGAAGGCGTTTTCTGACGAAGCGGAGATTGCAGCCAAGCACCTCCTTGAATTAGCTCAGGAGGAGAAGGCCATCGTCACTGAGCATTCGGTGCGATTACCACATGCCTATGCAGCTGCGGTACCACGAAGCATTGCCGAAATCCTGTGCTTTCCACCATTGTGCAAGCTTTCACTTAAGCTCGACTTCGCGGGCAGGGTTGAAAACGCTGATAGTGTCATTCGGCTGCAGTGGCGTGATGAGACACTCAGAGCAATTCAGCCAAGAAGGCTCGGCTCTGTGCTGAAATGGGGTGAAACCTCTGGGCGACTGAGTGAGGCGCTGTTTCAGCTAGTTGACGCCGTAGACGATTTTAACAGCGTTGTCGGCGCGTCTATTGACGCCCGCATAGAAAAATGGGCTGTGGTGCAGAGCCGGCTAGCCGCAACAACTGGTGAGCCAGTGAGTGCCGACGGATACCTGGGATCGTTAACTATCTACCAGGCGGGGGCATTTGCCCTCGATATACGGGAAACGCGGGAAGGGCCGGACTTCGTACCGGTGCTGATGGCACGATCGAAAATCTCATCTGTAGAAGACGATGCGCCGATCGACGATCTCGGTACAGGAGCGGACGAAGACTCACGAGCGTCTGCTGACCCAAGTGATGAGTCCGTTGACGCGCTTTTAACGCCCGAACTACATCGGAAGCTTACAAGCGAACACCTGGTCAAAGGAGGGCCTGTACGGCGATCCTATCCCCTCGACCGCAACGTCTTTGTCATTCTGGATGAAGCCTTGAAAAGCGCTCTACAGGTCGTCCAACAGAAGCGTTTAGCTTCGCCGGCCGAACGCCGCGCATTTCTTAGGAACCCGAGGGCTTACATTGTCGACGAGGACAGTGATACAGACACCATCGCGCCATCACTCTTTATCGAGACCAAGCAATACTCCGAGAGGGTAGTGGGCCTTGGCATTTGGGATCCGCCTTCGTTGCCCTGGCTCACAAAACGACGAACCCAATGGCTTCCAGAATCTTTCGAAATTCGGGTTGACGGGAAAATACTGAAAATTGGTCCCGGCGAGAAAGAGGCGCTTGAGCGGTCTATCGCGGCAGCCAAGACGGGTGGTTCGAGCGACATCACGATAGGGGGCGAAACCTACCCGGTAGACAGCATTGAGCGTGAGCTGGAGAAGTTAAGTAACGAACCTCGAGGCCCGACCGATGATGAACGGCCAAAGGATGAATCCGGCAAAGACCCTGCTCATGATAAGCAAGTTCTAATCATCAAGACAAATATCGACGATTTAGAATTTCATCTCGAGCGGCCGCGTCGAGAGCCCATGGTCGAATATGGGATTCCAGTAGACTCAATAGGATCTACCGAACCCAAACCGCATCAGATTGTTGGAATTAACTGGCTTCAGAAAGCCTGGGCTGCGGGCTGGCCTGGGGTTCTGCTCGCTGACGACATGGGGTTGGGGAAAACCTATCAGTCTCTCGTCTTCCTCGCGTGGCTCAAAGAACACCTCCAGCATAGGAAGAATGCTCGTCAAGTTGGTGAAGCTGGGCCTGTCCTAATCGTAGCTCCGACTGCTTTGTTAAAAAACTGGATTGCCGAGGCGGAGCGTCACCTTGTTCCGTTTGCTTTAGGGCATCGGGTTGACGCATTTGGGTCTTCCCTCCAGCGACTGAAAAAAGAGAAAGACGCTGGTTGGACGCCTGAAGACGCGCTCGATATTGAGATGTTGCGGACCTCCGACTGGATTCTGACAACGTATGAGACCTTGGCGAACTATCATCGCTCGTTCGCTCGCGTTGCATATTCTGCTGCGCTGTTTGATGAAATCCAGAAGATCAAGTCGCCCGGAACGATCAACACGCAAGCGGCGGCATCTATCAACGTCGATTTTGTCATTGGATTAACGGGCACCCCGATTGAAAACAGAATTGAGGATCTGTGGTGTATTATGGATCGGGTGGCGCCGGGCTATCTCGGTGACCTGAAGTCATTTTCGGCAAAGTACCGCGACGAGGCAGAACAGGTATTGGTCGAACTGAAGAGTCGACTGGATACGCCCCGAGACAGTGTTCCACAACCTATGTTAAGGCGCATGAAGGAGGCTATTCTCGAAGGGCTTCCGACCAAGACAGTGCAAACCTACCCGTCAAATATGCCGGCGGCGCAGGCGGAGGCTTACAGCCGCGTAGTGGCACAGGCGAAGACGTCTGAGAAAACACCTGGGGCGATGCTGAAGGCGATTCATGCGCTGCGAGGGATATCGCTACATCCGGAAGGCGGTGAAGTCGATATCTACGATCGCGGGGAGATCGCGAAATGGATCGAAGGATCGGCTCGGACCCGTCAAGTTCTAACAATTCTCGAAGGGATCAAGCAGCAGGGTGAAAAGGCTCTTGTTTTCATTGAGGACCGAGATGTCCAGCGTGTCTTTGCGGTCGCCTCTTCGAAGGTCCTCGGAATGCGAACTGTTCCGCAAATCATAAATGGAGCCGTCGCTGGCGAGGGAAGACAACGAGTTGTCGATCAATTTCAGGCCAGTGAGGCTGGCTTCAACTTCCTTATTTTATCACCAAAAGCAGCGGGAATTGGCCTGACAATAACGGCGGCAAACCACGTCATTCATCTCAGTCGCTGGTGGAATCCGGCAGTTGAAGACCAATGCAATGATCGCGTCTATAGGATTGGACAGGATCGCCCAGTGACGATCCACATACCGTTGGCTATCCATCCAACGCTTGGCGAAAACTCCTTCGATCTCAAGCTGGACCAGTTACTGGAAAGAAAGCGATCTCTGTCCAGAAGTATGCTGCTTCCACCGGTAAGCGATGGTGATATCGAAGAGCTCTTTGGTTCGGCCGTGGGCGCGTAGAATTAAGGCGGATAGGGGCATCAACAGGTTATAGCAATGACGGTCTGGGCAATCATTGGATTTATTGCTTTGGTCTTTATTTCTGCCGTTTGGTCGAAGCCAACAAAGAGAAAGCGAGCGAGAACAAGACGCGCCGTCTTGGAACAGCCGAAGCGGCCGGAGGTGCAATTGATCTACAGCTTGTCGCCCGAACCGATGTCGAGGCCCAAGCAAAATGGCGAGTCACATTGGGTTCCGCCTGGGCGACAGACAGATATTAAGAAATTTCAAGTTGCGGATGGCATGGTCTATGTCGGGCGCGGCCTGGGGTCGAGCGCGCCGGCCCCCTTTATCGATATCTCTCTGCCGATTGCTTCAGCTGACCCAGATATTGACGGAAGTCAGATGCCGTATTGGCCGTCTTATTCGGCTATCGATCCGCGCTGCCGGCTGGCCTATCTGCAGTGGCTCTCAGGCGGCAAAAGCGCTGTTGAATATTCGATCGGCTATGTCTTTCTGTATTTTTATGGACTTGAGCGCAGAATATTTGCCGAAGCGTGCAGCTCATCGGAGCGAAAGACACTCGCTAACGAAATCCGGCGGCTTAGAGATATATATGGGAAAAATGGCTCGTTTGATCGTTATAGCGCGGCATTACTGGACGCCGTGGAGTTTAAATCCCTTTACTCCGAAGATCGCAATAACGATCAGTATGCGCCGGATTTGTCTTCACCCCGGCCTGATATGGGACTGGGGTTGAAACTGGCTATCGCGCGAAAGGTAGCGAAGGACGAAAGACTGGAATTCAACCTGGCCGCCGCTGGATTTCTCTCTCTACCTATCGTAGCAGGTGGTCCTCGGCTCCGGATTGGCGCCACAAAGAGTTGGGCAGAATTTCTTGCTCTTCTGGAGTTGCGCTTTAGCCGTACTTTTCCCGAGGGTCTGAAGCTCAGAAACAAAAAAAGTAGTCATTTGCGGCTCGTCTATAGATCTGCCGCCAGGTCGACTAACGTGGCACTCATTCCAACTGCTGAAACCAGGGGATTGCCAGACCCTGAAGACCTTAGCTGGACGAAAATGACGGACATTGTCGAAAAGGCAATGGACGAATTGGCCCCATATGCAAAATTCGTTTCTAGGCACCCCGGTAGAGCCAGGACTCTGGAGGCTCTAGCAGTTCTCCCGAAAGAACTTCGAGATCGTGAAATTGAAAAGAACTACGGCGAACAGCTCACATGGCTAGAGTCTCTGCCAAAGCCAGTCGCTAGAGTTCCTTTGCCAGAGCTTTCCCACCGACTACTTGCAGTGGAGGATGGTGACCTGCGCCAGCAAGTGGCAATGAGCGAATTTCTTGAGAGTTTCGGGTATGGAATTGAGCCAAATCCTCTGACGGCGAAGTCGAGGCTCAGTCCAGATGCGGTTGTTTCCATCTTTTACTTTGGAAAACGAGCGTCGAGTGCCGCAGCTGAACGGCCAGAATACAGGCTTGGTACCTCGATTGCGACGGTTGTGGCTGGCTTAGGGGCCGCATCAGAAAGTGGCCTCGGAGAGGACGAACTGAAGTGGCTGGGGTGGATCGCCCAGAAGCTCAAGCTGGATGAAGTGGAGGCATTGCGGCTGCGTGCGCACGTGCAATGGCTCGCTTCTCGAAAGCTAACATCTCAGCAGCTTCGTAAGGCGATTGCAGCGGTGCCCCTTGGCGAGCGGAATGAGATAGCAAAATTCACCTGTCACGTCGCAGCAGCTGATGGCGTCGTAGAGAAATCGGAAATCGCATTTCTCGAAAAGATATACGCGGAGCTTGGTGTGGATGGTCAACTCCTATACCAAACACTGCACGATATTACCGCCGGTCGCGCGATGCCAGCGATTGATCCGGTGATTGTCGAGCAGGGAAGCAAGAAAAGAAACGGGCGAGTCATTCCGGGCAAGGGGCCAGGCGAACGTGTTAATGGTCTTCGAGATGATAAGGCGAATATCGCTCGCATTATAGATGAAACGAAGCAGGTAGCAGATATTCTGTCAAAGATCTTCATCTCAGAGGAGGATGAGAGCGAGGCATCGGCTTCGACACATTCATCCACTGAGGAAAGTCGATTTCCCGGGCTCGACAAGAGCTTCGCGAGACTTCTGTCCCTGCTAGTAGATGAACGGTCCGAGATAGTGTCGAAGGCGAATTTTGACCGTCGGGCGAAAGAAATGGGTCTAATGCCCGGCGGTGCTCTCGAGGCAATCAATGAATGGGCATACGATCAATTCGGTGAAGCCGCAATTGAAGAGGCAGATCACGATCTGCAGCTGAACCTAGAGTTGCTAGGCTGATATACCGCCGGCAGCATTTGAAATTTGAAGGCTAGTGTCATGAATGCAAAAATTAAACCACGAGATCGAGACGCGATAATTCAGGCGTTGCGCGCAGGGGTCGTGCCCCGCCTCGGCTTACCACACATCCAAGTCGGCAGACTTGGAGAGGTCCGGGAGATCGTTCGTGATGCCGAACGTATCACAGGCGGTGGGTCATCTGTTCGGCTTATTATTGGTGAATATGGCTCTGGAAAGACCTTTTTCCTCAATCTGGCTCGGGCCATCTGCCTCGAACACAAGTTAGTTGTTGCGCAGGCGGACCTCGCTCCGGACCGACGTTTACACGCTTCTGGAGGGCAGGCCCGAAACCTCTATGCCGAACTGATGCGAAATATTTCGACCAGGTCAAAGCCAGATGGTGGTGGGCTATCTAGCATTGTCGAGCGTTTCATCGGCGAGGCGAAGAAGGAGGCCGAGAATAAGGGAACGAGCGTTGATAGTGCAATTCGATCGAGACTCGCGGCGTTGCAGGAGTTGGTTTCCGGCTACGATTTTGCCGAAGTGGTATCGCGCTATTGGCGTGCGTTTGAAGACGGCGACGAGCATAAGAAAGCTGCTGCTTTGCGCTGGCTCCGCGGAGAGTACGCGTTGAAGACGGAAGCCCGAGAAGAGCTTGGCGTCCGTAGCATTATCGACGATTCATCGACCTATGACTACCTTAAGCTGATGAGCAGGTTCGTACGGCTCGCCGGATATGACGGATTTGTCGTGATCCTTGACGAGATGGTCAACCTCTTCAAGCTGGTGAGTGCGCAGGCAAGAAATGGAAATTATGAACAACTTTTGCGCATCGTAAACGACGTCCTTCAGGGATCGGCTGAACACATTGGATTCTGTTTCGGTGGGACGCCTGAGTTCCTCATGGATACGAGGCGTGGTCTTTATTCATATGAGGCTCTACGTTCTCGTTTGGCTGAGAATTCGTTCGCGCGGGATGGAGCGGTTGATTTTTCGGGGCCGGTTATCCGACTGCAGTCGCTGACAAGAAACGACATGCATGTCTTGCTAATGAATCTTAGACAATTGTTCTTTTCTGGAGAGCAAGAGAGAAATCTCATCGACGATGCGGCATTAGAATCGTTCCTAGATCATTGCGACAAAAAGATTGGGCAAGCGTACTTCCGGACGCCAAGAAATACGATCAAAGCATTCTTGGATCTTCTATCGATCCTAGACCAAAATCCGTCGCTGACCTGGGAACATCTACTTGGCGAAATGGTGATTGGACAAGACAGGGCTCCCGTTATCGAGGACATCGACGACGCTGGCGATAGCGGTAAGTCCGGGAAAGATACCGCCAGGACTGCGCCGGCTCCTGATGACGAGGATCTCGGCACATTCCGCATTTAGGATATGTGAGAATGAGCAGTGGAGAGCAGGGCGGAGGAGAAGAGGAGGACGCTAAGTCTGCTGCCTTTGATCTCCTGCACGAAAAAGTTCAGCGCTGGATTTGGAAACAGGGCTGGGAAGAGCTGCGGGATATCCAGGAAGAGTCGATACCAATACTGCTAACCGGTATGCAGGATCTTATCATCGCCGCTGGAACCGCCAGCGGAAAGACAGAAGCAGCATTTCTACCGATCGTTTCCAAAATCGCAGAACAACCTGGTGAGCGGGGATTTAAAGCGATCTATGTTGGGCCGCTGCGTGCCCTGATCAATGACCAATTCGGTCGCTTGGAGGCGCTTTGCGACGAACTGGATATCCCTGTAACTAAGTGGCACGGCGACGTTTCGGCTGCAGTCAAAGAACGCGCGCGACGCAAGCCGGATGGAATCCTCTTGATAACGCCTGAATCGATTGAGGCAATTCTTGCGCGGCGGGGCGAGGAGGCACCGAAGTTATTTCGCGCATTACAATATATCGTTGTTGACGAACTGCACGCGTTCTTTGGTTCGGCGCGAGGAAAGCAGCTCCAGTCGCTGTTGCATAGAATAGAGGTTATTGCGGGGCGAAAGATACCGCGTGTTGGGCTTTCTGCCACATTAGCCGATATGAAGTTTTCATCCGGGTTCCTGCGCCCACTGGACCCGGATGCGGTTCGGATTTGTAAAGCAAAGGGAGGGTCGCAAGAGCTGCGGCTCCAATTGCGTGGTTATCTGGAGCCGCGGAGAGCATTAGTTCGTACGGCATCTGAGGTGACATCGCTAGAAGACGACAGCGATAATAACACAGATGGTGTCGGCAACGTTGATGCGGAGATCGTAAGACATCTATTTTCAACATTGAGAGGCAAGCGCAGCCTTATATTTGCTGGATCGCGCAATCGTGTCGAGCTGTACTCGGCCAAACTGAACGAGCTCACAGAGAGGGCGAACGTGCCCGAGGAGTTCTTCGCTCATCATGGAAGTCTTTCAATAGAATTTCGCTCGGAGGCTGAGCGGCGGATGAAGGACGAGAGCCGCCCGGCGTCAATCGTCTGTACGACCACGCTCGAGCTCGGAATTGATATTGGGCATATCGAAAGTGTCGCTCAAATTGGACCAGGGCATACAGTATCTGGAATGCGGCAGAGGTTAGGGCGATCTGGACGGCGGCCGGGGAAACCATCTGTGATGCGCATTTATGTTCAGGAAACAGAGCTTGATGAGAGGAGCCATCCACTGGATGCACTTCGCCGCGAGACAATACAGGCTATAGCCATGGTTAACTTGATGCTCGCAAAGTGGAATGAGCCGGTTGCTGGCACACGGTTGGACCTGTCAACGCTGGTGCACCAAGTGTTAGCATTGATTGCGCAGAACGGGGGTGTTTCGGCGAAAGGCGCGTGGGAGTCACTCTGCGAGAGCCGGGTATTTGAGCAAGTCTCTGTGGATCTATTTAAGCGTGTTCTCAGACGGATGGCGGACAAAGAGATTCGCCTCATCGAGCAAGCGGAGGATGGTACACTTCTCCCCGGGGAGAATGGGGAGCGCGTCATTGCGTCGAGGGACTTCTACACCGTTTTCATGACACCAGAAGAGTACAAGGTGGTTACAGACCGAGGGCGCTCACTCGGAAGCCTTCCTCTCGAACTGATGTATCAGGTGGGCCAACTGATCATCTTTGGCGGGCGTAGATGGAAAATCCTCGAGGTCGACACTAATCGTAAGGAAATTCTCGTGACGGCGGCTCGTGGCGGTAAACCGCCCAAATTCGGCGGTGACGGTTCGCCACCGGCTGATGAGGTCGTTGCTGAGATGCGACGCATTTATACCGAACTGTCGATGCCCGCCTATCTTGACAAGGCCGCCATTTCTCTGGTCACCGAGGGAAGGCAGGCGTTTGATCGCTTTGATCTTAGATCGAAGCAACATTGCCATCATGGCGACAGTATTTTGCTGTTTCCGTGGGTCGGGCCGGCCTCTCAGGAGGCGTTCGTTCTTTGCCTATTGAGGGAAGAGCTTGAGGCGGCTCCGATGGGCTTGGCGATTGGTGTGAAGTCCGAACATGGGGCCCGACTTAAAGAGGTTCTTCGTAAGCTGAGTTCAAGCCCGCCACCGGTGGCTTTGGAGTTGGCCGCTTTGGTCGCCGAAAAGGAGCATGACAAGTATGATTGGAGCCTAGGAGAGGATCTTCTGTGCGAGGAAATAGCTATTAAGCTTAATGTAGGTAGAGTGCCTGAGATTGCTGGCGAACTGAAAGCGTCCCTTGAGCTAGACGCCTAGTAAAGGCGGACGGCCGGGGCGTCGCGGCATTATTTGCTGGGGCAAATGTAGTCACGATAGGCGTACTCTATCAGGTCTCGGATCAACTCCAAAAGGCCACTCCAAGGTAGGCCGTCAAATGGATCTCCATGAGCCATCTCGTTTCGGATTTCAGCAAGACGGTATCCGCCTAGGTCGACGGAAACGGCCGCGCCGTTCTTTCTTCGTCGAGGCAAGAGGGATGGGATAACAGAGACGCCATACTTTTTTGCGAAGGGAATGCTTCCGTCAGAGGCACCGTCTTTAGTCACGAGTTTCTCTAACAAGCGCGATAGAGTGGGAGGCTGACCCCCCGTTGACTGCGGTTGCAAATAGCGATCGCGCAGGGCACTTTCAAGCGCCGTAATGGCGACGAACTCTCCAGCTTTGATGAAATCGAATTCCAGCCACCCGTACGCATATAACCGCTGGGCGCGGTGATACTTTCTGGAAATGATATCTGGGACCTTGGGGTTGAGCGTGACGCTTTCAACCATTTGAAGCCATTCTTCGGGCCTGGTTAGCGTGCATATGCGGCCGGGGCAACCCGGGACCGGCCAAGAAATGATTAATGGCTGTTCCTCGCGTTTCGGCCAGTTTTTTGCGTCAGCAATCGTCATGTAGTTCATGAATACACGCCTTCGGCTAGCTGCCTATATCATGCGCTGCATACGATAGTACTCGAGCGCGCTGGTATCGCTGGTGTTTCGCTCTCCACCCTATAGTTGTATCTGCCGCAACCTACTAAGATAGACAATGCCCTTGTGGGCAGTGGGGCAGAGCGTTCGCCAAATCTAAGGGGGCGAGGGCAGGACAACTAGTAGGCATCGTCTCTGCGGCCGTGCGGTAGCGGTGGGCGCAGTAGACTGCCGCACAACAGGAGGGGGAAATGGAAAATGATCTTGAGGTTGGCGGCGAAGAACTACGTCGCATTCATTGGCATGCCAACCGGCGTAAGCGAGACCTCTTCTGGTTCGGATTTCTTGATGGCACGCTCGCGAGCGGAAGAATCGAAGGCGGGGAAATTCCGGCCCTAGAAGCAGAAGCGCTGGCATTTTCTCAGTTTTTTGGAGACCCGGATGCAAAGGACCTGGTTGAGGATATACGTCATGTTCACGACAGCTCGTCTAACGATCTTTACGAGCAGTTAAGCGATATCATCGACGCAAAACGACAAAGTTTATTCACTGACGATAATTCTGCGGCGACGGATAGAATGAATGAATTTCTTGGCTTTTGCGCCGGAGTAATTTGCGATGGAAAAGTATTGCATCAAGAAGCGTCCGTTATGCTTCAACGCATCAACCAGGATCCGCTTTTGTCTGGCCACGCCCATTTAGCAAAACTGAGAGATACCCTGACGGCAGCGCTAGAGGACGATCTTCTGAGCGATGAAGAAGCCGAAGACATTCGATCCTGGGTCGCACGAATTGTTGGCGACGGCTATGCGGACACAGGTGTCGCTTCAATAGGTACATCACCTCAACTAGAGGGAATGATAGAAAACCACGCCGAAGTGATATTCGGCGGAATGTGCTTTGTCGTCACTGGCGCTTTACGGATGGGCACCCGCAAGGAAATTTCACAAGCCATCATGCTACTGAATGGCGTGGTCGCTAAAAGTATCACCTTCAAAACAAATTACGTAATTGTCGCATCGACTGCATCGCGTGATTGGAGAGCCACGCATTTCGGTACAAAAATTGAGAAGGCAATTGAATATGTAAACCAAGGTGCCGGCCTCAGGTTTATCCCTGAGCACGTTTTTGAGGCGGCATTGGCTTTTCAACATTCGAAAGCCCTATAGGTCTTTGGCAATCCACGAAGGTATCGGTGAAGACGTTGGTGCTCCCTGATGTCAGCTACACCGGCGGTCGCCCGAGCAAGACTACAAGTTCAAGGAATATCTTGTGTGCGGCTGTACAGGATAGCCGTGCTCGCCATAGTCTGGTCAAAAGCAAAATTGGGTTTGGGGATGATAATGCGCTCCACGGTGGTGGTGCCCAATGGATGGGCAGCAGAGGTAATGCGCTTTGACGCGGCTGAGCAGGGTGCACACGGGCGTCGGATTCTGTCGATCGAAGCATTGGCGGCACGCTTGGCCGGCGGATTTTTTCAGCCCATCAATCGTATTGCCGTCCTCGACGTATTAGAGGACGTCCTCGAAACGCATTGCCCGGCAGAACTCAAGACAGCGCAAGATTTGCCAGGGTTTCCTCGGGCGGTGGCATCGACACTTTCGAAGGTATGGCGGGCGGGGATTGATCTTGAGGCGCGCCGCGCCGACAAACCGCGTATCGCGGCGCTTGCCGATCTTGAAAAGGCTGTTATTGCAAAGTTGCCACCGTCGATGAAGAGGCCTGCGGATCTCGCTAGTCTTGCAATTGCGCGGCTCAAATTTGCCGACCGCATCTTCGGTGATATCGACATTGTCGGTCGTACGCAGATGTCAGCTGTTTGGCGTCCGTTGGTCGAGGAATTAAGCAAGATCGTCAAGGTAAGGTGGGTCGCTGGCGCTCGGTCGGTCCCCGACTGGCTTCCGAAAAGCATTGAGGTCGTTGAGGCTGCATCCCCGGGTGTAAAGCCGGTGTGGGTCAGCTGTGCCGATGGCGCGCATGAGGCTCTGGAGGCCGTCCGCTGGGCAAGAGCGCTCATCGCGAATGGCGCGGCAAGGCCCCATGAGATAGCAATTTGCGCCGCGGCACCCCAGGCCTACGACGCCGATATGGCGGCTGCCTTCGATGACTCGGGTCTCAGCTGCCACTGGCTTCATGGCCGACCGGTTCTATTGACCCGTGAAGGTCAGGAGGCGGCCGCGCTCGCGGATATCCTTCTTTCGGGACTCTCTTTGCAGAGGTTCAAGCGCCTGGCTGTTCTGGCTCAGGGCCCCGCTTTCGAGCCACTGCCGAAGGATTGGCGGTCAGTTTTGCCGAAGGAAGCGCCGCTTCTGAGCGTCGATCGCTGGAAGGCATATCTCGACGGTATTACCGAGTGGCCGGGCGGTGCCAATTTTTCGGCTCAGCTGCTTGAGATCCTGGAACTGATTGCCAAAGGAACCGCAGCTGCCGAAGAAGTCGGTGCAAAGCTCCTGGGAGGTCGGGCTCGCAGCATCTGGGAACGGGCGGCCCTTGAGGGACCCGCAGAGGCGTTGTTGACGATATTGCCGGGCCTCGCCATCGATGACGGCGAAGAGGGCATGGCGAGCATTGTCTGGGGTTCCGCCGCTGATATCGCCTCGAGCCCGCGGCCATTTGTGCGGATGATTGGCCTTGCTTCCGGCAGCTGGCCTCGGAGCGCCTCGGAAGATCCGCTTCTCCCGAACCGGATTATTCCCAGGAGGGAATTGGACCCCTTGCCGATCGCCGACGCAGATCGCGCCGACTTTGAAACCATTTTGCGTGCGGCAAGCGGAGCAATTGTTGTCTCGCGGAGCAGGCGTCACAGTGATGGCCGGCTGCTTGGAAGGAGCCCACTTTGGGCCGCCGGCAAGGAAGAGATCGAACTAGGCCGGAGCGCAGTCCCCGATGCGCCATCAAGTAAGGGCGATGTTCGGGCCGCAAGGCCACGGGATTTTGGCGCTTCGCCACTGGGAGAGGCTGTTCGCGACACCTGGCGTGATTGGCATGTTCCGGATGTGACCAAGCGGGACGGTCTCATTCGTGCGGACCATCCAATCATTTTGGCGTCGCTTGAGAGAACCATGTCGGCCTCTTCGATCAGGTTGATGCTGCGCAACCCCATCGGCTGGATGTTCAAGGAAGCGATGGGGCTTTCAGAACCGGACGCAGAGGATGAGCCGTTCGCGCTCGATGCCCGGGTTTTCGGCAATCTGGTTCATGAAGTGATCGAAGAGGCCATGCATGTTCTGGGTGGCCCTTCCGGGGACGAAGCAGCTGTGGCAAAAGCTTGCATCGATGCTAGCAAACAGGTCGGCGCAAGGATGGAGCTTGAAGCTCCAGTACCGCCACCGCGTTTGTGGCGCGTAACCTTGGCGAATGCCGCGGAAATGGCGGCGCGCAGCCTCTCCGATGCGGTGATCGGAAAGCTCCCGGATCAGAAGAGCTGGGCTGAAATCAAATTTGGCTATGCTGACGAAGAGGGCGAGGCGGATCCCGCACTTCCCTGGAACCCCAAAACATCCGTGACTATCGCCGGCGTCCGTGTCCGCGGGAAGATCGACCGGGTTGACGTAAGCGGAGATGGGACAACAGCCCGGGTTATCGACTGGAAGACGGGTAACAAGCCGAAGACCGTGGCGCAGGTCATCGATGGCGGCAAGGAAGTACAGCGGCCGATTTATGCCGCGGTGGTGCGAACGTTGATGCCAAAGGCGACAAGTGTTGAGGCGGGGCTTGCCTATATCAAGCACGCGGTCGCCTGGTTCCCGGTCCAGGACAGCCAGGAAGCCTTGGAACTCCTGGAGATGCGTCTTGGTGCAATGCGCGAGGCGATCCGGAAGGGGCTGTGCCTGGCCGGGCCCGATACGGGTGGTGACTATGATGATTATGCTTTTGCGCTGCCAGGGGACGCAAAGCAGCGCTGGATTGAAGAGAAGCAAGAGAAAGTGCGCGCAGCCTTTGGGAACGCGACACAAGTTTGGGAGGATAAGTGATGGCGGGCGCATCTGGGGCGGCTGGAGCGACGGGGGACAAGCCGGCGGATCTGGAGGCCAGAATTGAGGCGCTCACCGATCATCAGTCTATCATACTCGTCGAAGCAGGTGCTGGGAGTGGCAAGACCTCGATCCTCGCTGGTCGTGTGGCCCTGATGGTGGCGGGAGGGGCAAAGCCTGGATCGATCGCTGCAATCACCTTTACCGAGGCCGCGGCCGCCGAGTTGCGTGAGCGGATATCCATGTTCCTCGAGCAAATAGCGGCCGGTGTCGTGCCGAGGGATTTGGGTCTGGTACTGGGAGATAATGTCCCGGCAGCGTTAGAAGAGGGCGCCAAGCTCGGCCTCGCCGAGCTCGACGAGCTTTGTGCATCAACCATCCACGGCTTTGCCCAAACCTTGCTCCGGCCCTATCCCTTGGAAGCCGGTATCGATCCCGGGGCGGCGATCGTGGATCCAGCTCTGAGTGTTATGGCATTTCGGGACTCCGTTACCGAATGGATGCGATCCAAGCTCGCGGATGATGCCGCCCCTTCTTTCCTGGGAGCATTGTTCGAAGCTGATCCCTCTGGTGCTGAAGCAGCTGCGGATAATGCTGCGCAGGCAATGCTGCGGTCACGTGGTCTTTTGGCACCCGATGTCAAGTGGGATCCGGCGATCGTCGCCAAGCTTGAAGCGCCAGCCGCCCGTTGGGTGCAAGAGTTTGCAAAATCCGATGCCAAGCCACCCGAGGTCGGCAATCGGGCAGAAGAATTTCAGGCATTGGCCGCAGCACTTCAGCCATTGAAGGCGGTATCAAACAAGGCGATCGCCGCGGCATTGGCGTTGTCACCACCTGATGGCGTGCTGACGAAGGACGGTGATTTCAGAAAGAAACTCACCACGAAGGTCGAATGGAACACTGCTGGCAATCAAGTTGGTTGGAAAAAGCGCACCGCGGATGCGATGGCGGACAGTTTCGCGGCCATATATGACGACTTCCTTGAGGCCTGGCAGGAATTTAAGATGCTGGCCGCGGGTGCCGCTGCCAGGTTACTTACCTTGGAGGCACAGGAAGCACTAGCCGGCTACGCCGCTTGGAAGCGGTCAGCTGCACTAGTTGACTTTGATGATCTTCTCGTCAAAGCGCGCGATCTTTTGAGAGACAATGAGCCGATCCGCCAGGAGCTCGGTGAGCGGTTCAAGCATGTTCTCTGCGACGAATTCCAAGACACTGACCCGCTTCAAGCGGAAATCCTCTGGTATCTCTGCGGTGAGCCGGCCGGCGCATCAAGCACTACCGGATCTGACTGGCGCGCTAATAAGTTGCGGCCGGGCAGTCTTTTCATCGTTGCCGACGCGAAGCAGGCGATCTACCGCTTCCGCGGGGCGGATGTCCGTGCCTATTTCGCCGCGCGCGACGTGTTGGCAAAGACCGAAGGTGCGAAGATCCTGGCGATCTCGGTGAATTTCCGTTCGACTGAGCAAGTTTTGGGCTGGGTCAACCAAATCTACAAGGATCCGTTTGAACAGGATGCCGATCAGCCAAATTTTGAAGCGCTGACCCATTTCAGGAAGGACGGGAGCCTCGGCGTGCAGGCACTCGAAGTGACCTTCCCGGCCGGTCTCGTCAATGACAAGAATCAGGTGACGGCGAGGGCGGCCCGGGACTTCGAGGCGAAGGCGATCGCCGAGCTGTTGACCTGTCTCATTGGGTCGATGAAGGTCGGAACGGGAGACAAGGAGCGGTTGCTGGAACCGGGTGACATTGCCCTCCTGTCGCCGACCAGTGCGTCGCTCTGGCTGTACGAGGCGGCTCTTGAGAAAGTTGGGATTGCTGTCGCCCCTCAAGCCGGCAAGGGCTTCCTCAACCGACAAGAAATTCTCGACCTCACTGCCTTGGCCAGGGTTCTGGCCGATCCCCGGGACAGCCTGGCACTCGGCGCCCTCCTGCGCGGCCCGGTCTTCGGGTTTACAGATGAGGGGATTTTGGACCAACTGCATGCTCTTCCAGGGAATGAACGGAAGAGGCTTCGCCTGTGGACGGATACCCAGCAATTGCCGGAGGGGCGCTTCAAAGACGCGATCAAGGTCCTGCAGCAACTCCACCTGCTTGCGAGGAAGACGACACCCTATCAGGCGCTTTCAGCGGCCGTAGAAGACCTTTCCATAAGGGCAATCCTCAAGAACCGCTACCAGAGGAGTCCGGAACGCGCGCTTGCCAACCTAGGAAGTTTCCTCAGCATCGCAAAGTCTTACGACGCCAAAGGCATGAAGGCCTTCGCTGATGAGATGCGCCGTCGCCGAGATGAGGATGCCAAACAGGCAGAGGGGCGGCCGGACGCGACACGTCAATCCGTTTCTATTGTCACAATGCATAGCTCAAAGGGACTCGAGTGGGATGTAGTGATCCCTATCAATCTCTCCACCGTCATTCAGGAGAAGGTCGGGGCTCTCTCCAGCGGGGGAGCAATCCTGATGTCGATCCTAGGGGAATCGATGGCAGGATACGGAGATGCATCCGAGGCCGAGAAAGCGGAGCAGAACCGGGAACGTGTACGTCTCTTCTATGTGGCCGATACACGGGTGCGGGATCTGCTGATCGTGCCAAGGCATTCGCACACCACTAAGGACGGAAAAACATGGGCGAAAGCCTGTGATCGCCAGGTTGCGGCTCTCCCGTCCTTCGATGCTTCTCAGTATGAGGCGAAACTACCTGCCGAGGCTGAACCGGTCGAATGCCTGGTCGATGAGGCTGCATTCGTCCGTCAAGCGGGAGCCATCGCGTCTGCAAGCCGGGTTATTCACCGTCGGACGCCCAGTCTCCACGAGGACGGTGATGTTCCGACGGAGATGGCAGCCGAAGACGCACCGAAGATCCTGGTCCCTGGCGAAGAGTCCGAGCCCGCGGGAGTGGTGCCGATTAAGGGAAGTGCGCTTCGAGGCGTCTTGATGCACAAGCTCTTCGAAGAGCTGTTGACAGGGGAACTCGAGCGCGGGGGTCTCTTGGAGCGATCTAAGGAACTCCATGCGCAGCTCAATTCACCGGATAGCATCGATTGGGCTGAGGTTGCCGGCAAGGTGGACAAGATCTGGGACGCTGAGGAAATTGTGGCCTTCCGAGATCGCCTGCTGCCTGAAGCCGAAGTCTATGGTCTCGCCGAAGTCAATGGCGCGTTCGAGTGGACCGTCGGCATTGGCGACGCATTGGCGATCACCGCTGACGGCAAGGTCGAAGCGGTGTTCGACTGGAAGTCAGATGTCAAAGTTGAGCAGACCGCATTGCGGAAGTATCGCGAGCAGGTCGGGTCTTACAAATCCGCTACAGGTGCTGCGAGTGGGTTCATTGTCTTCGCTACGACAGGTGAAGTGGTCACCGTTTAAGGTCCTCTCAGTTTGAATCCAAGTACAACGATTCCTGGTTGGGCTTCCGAGGCTTGAGTGTCAGTGATGGCGTTGACGCGCGCAGAGTACTAAAGGAACGAAGAGATCGTTTAGGAGAGAGCTGGAGCTTTCGAGTAATCGGTCAACCGAGCAGATAGGTGTTGCGAAGCCCCTGGCGTCTGTTCTTGGAGAATCTGAGCGCGAAGCCAAGGATCAGTACATAGCGCCGGTCAAAGACCAGGTCATGAAGTCCCTTGGGAAGCTGCTTCCTGGCAGCAGCGCCACGATGAACCTGTATATGAAGATCGAAGCCATCGTTAGAAATGGGGTCGAGGAAAATATCAGTGTCCTTTCAACAGGTGCCGCTGAACAATTGGCGATCCTGGTGAGGTTGGCATTCGCCGAGATGCTCGTTTCCAAGGGTAAGCCGGCAATGCTAATTCTGGATGACGCTTTGGTTTACTCCGACGATCCGCGCCTCGATATCATGTTCGATATTATCTATGAAGCATCATCGAGGATGCAGATCGTCGTTCTCAGCTGCCATGAGAGGATGTGGGTGAACATGGCCGGCGATCGTGTTCAGGCAAAGAGCTTATCCTCTGAGATCAGTGATTGGATGAGCTGAGTCTATGGCTTGAGGCGGCACACTTCGAGAGAGAGCTTTGCTATTTCTGACGGTGTTTTCGGGGCCCAATCACCGAAAATCCGACGTGATCGCCTTTTGCAGCCAAGGTGTCGAACAGGCAGTTTTCATCGCAGGTCGGATACTTTGTGGGCTCCATAAAGCCGCCGACGAAATGATACATTTGAGCGCCTATGTTAGATTGACCCAGTGGCGCGACGATTAAGGCGATCATCTGCAGAAACTGCTGCGCGGCACATGAAAGACTGAACCCGAAAACGTTTTCATTAGCCCGAATCGGATGATCATGTGGCAACTTTTCAATGTACCTTGGATCATCCAGAAGCCCCTGACGATCTGCTTCGACGAGACCGGGATCATATTGCCCGAGACACTGAAGGCAAGCACGACCAGGGGCAGCGACATGTGCTCGCCAATCGGCTGCAGCCAGATGTCCACTGCGATTGGTTCTGACACTTATCCCTCCATCAACAACCGGAATTAGATGCACGTTGCTGATAAAGTTCAGAATGTGCCGCGGCCAAGGTCGGTCGACGCAACTAAACAGGACATCGCAATCAAGCGCAGCTTTGTAACCGTCCTCGTCGTTAATGCCGAATGGCACAGCGGTGAAGTTGAACTGTTCGGCTGTTGCGTGAGAGGGTAAGGTCCTAGCAAGCACGTCAACCTTTCGCTCTCCGATATCAGCTGCTGTAGAGTGCAGTAACCTGTCGAGGTTGTGCCGCTCGACGAAGTCAAAATCAATGGCAGTAACATCGCAGATGCCCGTACGTGCGACAGACTCTGAGATGATGTCTCCCACACTGCCGGCACCTGCGATTCCAACATGGACCCGGGCGAGATTCGCTTGGGCTTTTGGCCCCCATGCGGATATCGTGCGTCGAAGTTCCTCGCGAAAACGTGGTGGTGCAGCGAGCTTATCCATATAAGTCATGCGCAATGCCTGTCCAACCACCCGGACCGTTGCACACCATTGGCGTTCGTATTGTCGTGGCGCGACACGTTCCCAGAATCGCGCGCTCCATGAGCCGTCGTTGCCGACCGTAAGGCCGACGAATGGAAAGTTAGTGGCGCCAAAGACCGCGGCAGCGTTGCCTTGCTCGGCACGGATATCGTCGGGACTCATGTCCTGCCAGCCCGGATATGGGTGGCTGTGCAGTAGGGCAAGGCCCGTGCCTTCTTTGGCCGCTTCCTGCATGGCTCTTTCAAGAAACTGAGGAGTGAAGCTGGCATTGCCATGCACCCTCCGGTCGCCATGCTCCGGCAGAAGGATGCGATATAGGAGTGCGGTCGTGCGAGTTGCACCTTTGCTGGGCCGCCAGAGGCCGAAGCAAATGTCCTCTTGGCCATCCGGGCGGATGAGGTGATCGCAGGCAGTCCGATCAACCTCATCCGTCATCGCCACGCTACGTTCCGCGCGGCTCATTGGGTATCCCAGAGCTGGAAAATGTGGCTGAGATAGGCACCGACCGTTTGCTTCGATTTCGGCCAATCGGGAAAAGGCCGCGACCAGTATTGCCAGTCATTGCCGAAATCGCTGTTGTGGACGTTGGCATATGGGTGCGAGCCGCTCAGACCGGTCTGGTGCAAGATCGCTTTGACATGCGGGCCTGAAGGCGGTGTCAGCGGAAAGTCCTGGGGCACCTCGAAGCCCTGCGTATAGGTCTTGCCGCTGTATTTGCCTGTTTGAACGAGATATTCGAAAGCGATGCGGCGCTTCTCGACGTCGATAATCGTCGGCGAATAACCCAACGCTGTCAGGCCCTCCAGAAACGACTCCAGGGGCGACTTCACCGTATCGGAAACAGGCGTCGGGCCGGTCGAGATGATTTGGAAGTTCATATTCTCATGGATCTTGATGGGGATTTCACCCTTGCCTTCGTAGCTGGTCTTCTCCTGACCGTTGTTCTTCAGTTGAATCAGGTAGTTAGTGGTTGGATCCTTCTTTCCAAATTCCTTGATGATGAAGTTGGGCGCGAGCTCATGGTCGGTAGTCTTTTCGGGCTCGCCGTCCAATTTGAAATCGATCACATTGGCCATATGCTTGATTCTCCGTGAAAACTTGACATATCGGCTCGACCATACATAATCGGTGAACCAGTCCGAATTCGGACTGGCGTCAATCTAAGGGAGATCAGATATGAACGTCAAGTACGAATCTGGACTATCTGTCGCGAGAATTCTGGGTTGCGAGCTCATACCTGGAGCTTGACGTGGAAGCCGTCTCTAAGGCTCGAGAGCCGGTTCGAGGGGAAGAAACAAAAAAGCTAACTTCTGCATTCGCGAAAATCGCGGAGCAATGGAAGTTATCTATGGAGGAGCAGCTCGCACTGCTCGGCTATCCGGCACGTTCAACATACTTCAAATGGAAGAAGGAAGGCGGCGTCCTGCCGAAGGACACGGAAGATCGCATCTCCTATGTTCTGGGTATCTATGAAGCGCTCGGCATTCTCTTTACAGACGATCAAGCTGCGACGGGGTGGGTACGTGAGCCCAACGACGATCCAATGTTTGGGGGAAACCGGGCGATCGATGTGATGACACGCAATATCGTGAGTCTTCACGCTGTTCGGCAGCTACTCGACGCAGAGCGTGGTGGCTGGTCGTGAAATCACCTCCGCTGGCGCGCTTCAAGAACGCCGATATTTATCGGATAATTCCTTCGCGATATCCGCCCATAGATCTATACCGTGGAGTTGCGCCGGCGGAGGACTGGGAGTTCCTTCAAAAGGTGGCGATGCGCACCAATCATCGTCTGAATGAACAGGAGTTTCCGACAGGGCTTATTCGACCCGAAGATCGTATCGCAGCCTCGAGCTCAAGTTATATTATGGGGCCGTTATCCCGGCCGAATCCCAATGGCAGCCGCTTTGCTGATAACAGTTTTGGCATCGTGTATGCCGGTCTGGATTTCGAGACCGCTCAAGCCGAGGTCATCGCACAACGTGAGGCGTTCCTTCGAGCAACTCATCAAAGGCCGCAGCGCATTGACGTACGAGTAGTCGTTATGACGCTTAGCGGTGATCTACATGATCTGACAAATGAAGATGCGGAGGTCCTGGCAGATCCCCAAATGACCGCACGTATCGGTCGCCAGTTGCGCGATGCCGGTTCATATGGGGTATTGTTCAATAGTTTGGCTCGCCCACAGGGTCTTTGCATCGGCGTGTTTCGGCCGGCAGTGCTCAGCAACTGTCGACAAGAACGACATTTTGCATATGTCTGGGACGGGACAGCTATCTCCGAAGTCTCCGAATATTCGCAAAGGGAACTGCCTACCAGCCGCGATGGTACTCGAATCTTCTGCGGCGAAAGCCAAGTTCCGAGCGTGCCAGGCAAAAAGAAATGAGGAGGCAGATCGAACCGAAATGCAAGGTCATTGTGGTTGGAGTCAGCGAGACAAAACTTGGCTGACTGCGACAATGCTTTTGCAGAATCTTCAATCGGAAACGATAGATTCCGATAAGCCGCGCAGTGACACTATTAGAGCTTTAATATGCAAGACGCTTGCTCCTAAGACGACGGCCATCATCCCGTTGACAAGAAAATCGCTCGATGTTCTGAAGAAACAGTCTCTCAACGTCATAATTCGGGAAGCAAGGCTAGCGTCCTGCCCAGGGCCGGACGCTAACGAAGGAGTCACGCACTCCAATGTGTAAAACAGCCGTCTTCCTTTAGTGCTGGGGATCTAACGATTTACGGAGCGTTCATTTCGTTGTGTATCAGCATAGTGCTTGGCCCAGCAAAGACCATTAACCAATTGCATTTGGCTGATCGTAGCACACGGAGTTTCGAGAAGTTTTGGATTGGCGTAGATCACTGCGAGACATCGTGCACGGCTAATGGCGACATTCAATCGATTGCGACTATAGAGAAACTCGATATTTCTTGGGAGATCATCGCCGCTGGAGGTTGTCATCGAAATGAGCACGACGGCGGCTTCCTGCCCTTGAAACTTGTCAACGGTACCCACCCTAGCCCCAGCAGGCAACGTCCGCTTCAATAATTCGACCTGCATGTTGTATGGGCTTACGACAAGGATATCGTCTACGCTAATCTTGCGCTCGGCGCCATCCTTGTCGCGCCAAGGTTGGCCAAGAAGTGCCCGATAAGTCACATTCAGCCGTTCTGATTCAAGCGGCGAACGCTGCGTGCATGCAATACTATCTACACAAACAAAGCGAAGACCAGATGTTGCGATTGCATCTTCGTCCAACGAAGGGCAGGCTAGGACAGCTTGTCTCTCAGCGCCTAGAGCTGAATGAAGCCTGCCATCGTAGACTGCATGAGAAATAAAGCCGCAGACGTCTGGGTGCATGCGTCGAGTTTCGGAAAGAAAGACGCCTCTATCTGGTGGCACGGTCGCTGCCTCTTGAAGAATATGTTCCAGTGCCGAGGCGCCACTTCCACGGGGATGCGTTCCTTGGATCGGCTGCGCAAGCTGCATCTGGTCACCGACGAGCACGACGTTGCGCGCTGAGAGGCCCATGGCAATAATATTGGCGAGTCCAACTTGGCCCGCCTCATCAATGAATAGATAATCGAAGGCGAGATCGTGCTCTTCTCTGGCAAACAGCCAAGCTGTACCCGCCACTAACTGATGACTCGGGGAGATATCATCATTTGAAAGCGTCTCTTCTATCCATCCACCGGTATTTAGCATTTGGTCGTCTTGGCTGCTCTTCTTGATCCCTCGGAAATTGTATCCTCGAGCTTTGGCCAGCCGCTCCACTTCGCCGATCAATTGGTTGATGGCTTTATGGCCATTGGAAGCGACACCAACCCGTTTGCCTTGCGCCAGAAGAGCGACTATTGCCTGAGAAGAAGTGTAGGTCTTGCCGGTCCCTGGAGGTCCTTGAATCAGCAAATGGCTTTCGTTAAGCGAGAGTAGTGCTGCAATGGTTCCGCCGACTACATCGGTGTCGTCCACAATAACCGGTGAGCCAAGGGCGCGATCATTGAATCGCGGGAGATTTCGCTGCAGAATGGATAAAACCGCAGCGTATCGATCCAAGTGGCCATTTCGAACCGCTTCAGCGAAGCGGTAAATTGCTTCTCGGAGGACGGTGTCGCCAATGGGACCGGGAGGGATCAAAGAAGTCCCGTCAACTATGTCGCTCCTTGTCGGGCCGAGCTTCAATGATATTGTCAACGCGTCTTCATCAATTGAGATAATCTCGCCAGCAGGTTCCAGCGCCCCTGCGCGCACGGGCTTGTCGCCTTTCTTTAGTTTGAAGTCTTGAGCCGGAAATCGATAGGTAACGACGCGCGATTTTTTCTCATGGCGTATGGGAGTCCGTGGATCCCGCTCAAGGTTTGCAAGACATTCAGCGTCTTCGAGAAGCTCATCGCTGTGCATGTCTTGCTTCGAAAATACTGCCCACCAACTTGGTTTACTTTCTCGCCGATGGAATTCAAGGAGGTCGACGATGAGTTGTCGCCACGAAAGTTCTCTGGAATCTCCGGTTAAGAGAGCATTCGCCATCGCACCGACCCTTATCTCGGCAACAGACCGCTCCTCGGCTCTCCCGGCTTCCGCTTCTTCCTGTTGGTGAGTATACCAAGGAATCCCAGCGGGACGTATTTCCACAAGCCAGTTGCGGCAATGCAGGGTCGAGACGCAGTCCAGGCGATTGTAATCCAAAATTTCATCAAGGAGACGATGATCACCAAGTCGGCGCCAGCGCTCGTAGATAACGATACTATCACCAGCCGTCTTGACTTCGCCTGAACGCTTGTCCGTGAGGTAGAATTTTTCCAAGTTTTTGATCGAATACCGCGGCTCTGATGTTCGTATCGCTTCCCTAACAACCCGATAGAGATCGACGAGTTTATGATGGCGAAGAAGACCATCGACCTCAGCCTCGCGAGTGCCATGTAACATTGCAAGCCGCTTCAGAGCTGTCTCCTCATACGCTGCATAATGGTAGATATGGGCCTGAGGAAACTGGCGAAGGTGTTTAGTTAGAAAGTCCACGGCAGCTTGGAAAGCTCTGCGCTCTTCCTCTCGACTATGTGCCCAAAATGGATGAAAGGCAGTTTCTTGTTTTTCTACAGTTATAAAGCCGAAGAGATATTCAAGACCGCCCTCGTAAAGGGGGTCTCCCTCCATATCGAAAAAAATGTCGCCGGGGTCCGGTTGAGGAAGTCGCAGAAGGCCGCGGCCAGGTTCGCTATTGAGTAACTCATACGTTAGTTTGCCCGTTGCTCGCTGACCAGCTTGTAAGCGTGCCTGGTTACGAAGTCGTGCCAGTGTTTCTGCTTGCAAGCCGGCAATACGAACGGAGGGATCTAATTCAGAGAGTGCTATTAGGTCGGAAATTCCTGCATCACGGAGTGCTGCAGCTTGGCTTCTATTCATCCCGGCTACGATGCTTAGATGATTTGAGGTATCCCATTCACTCTCGCAGAAGGTCGCCCACCGACAGAATGTGCAGTGACCGCAAGGTGAGCCATTGGAGGCCGGCGGTGGAGAGGCAACCAGCGAGACAAATCTTTTTCGGGCGGATCGGAAGTAGTGGATAACAGAGTCAACCCGCACAGTAGAGATAGACCCATCGCCAAGGACGACATGCATATACTCCGGCGTAATGCCTTGCTCTCTCCTAAGAATGTCGGAGTAGACACCCATCTGGAGCAGATGTTTGGGCTTCGCCGATCGCGAGAGTTTAGTGTCAGCGACTTCGTAGGAGTAATTACCAAGAGTCGATGGTCTATCTACTCGAAGCAAAAAATCGGAAAAGCCTTGCCATGGTTCCTCTACAAACGCCCCTTGGTATATGACGTCCGGTCCTGTCCTAAGCGCTTCCCGTGTCAAACGCACCTTCTCGGCAATGCTCAGTACGCCATCAATTTCTATGACGCTCCGACCCTCTGAGCGAAGCGACTGAAGATACCTCCGTTCATGCTCGATACCCTTCTCTTGCAACAGAACGGCTGCGTCGTCGTCGGCCGGAAATCTGACTGGTGTGACGAGATTGCGCAGGTCGAGAAATGTGTTGTGCGCGCAACCGATGAAGTTCACGAGGTCGCTGGCCGAGAATAGCCGTTCGCCGTTGTGGATTTGCATGGGTCACTTCCTGCGTGGGGGGCGTTTAGATTCTTGTGTGCGTCGCATACAGATGTATGTGCAGAATTAGCGCTATTAGTGCGGGATAAATATCGGTACATCATTTTATCACAATTGTATTTGGGCCCGCCGATATGAATGACACCCAGCCGGAAAAAATGCCGGTAATGCACCTTTACTTGGACGAAACCGGACCTTTCCATCCGGACCGGCAACCTGATTCGGGAAGGCCAGGCTTGGACTGGTTTGCCTATGGCGGGATCATTATGAATGAAGAGGACATCACTCCAGCTAAGGCGTTGCATTCGGCATTGCTCAGTCGATGGCCAAGCATTCAAAAGCCTCTCCACCTCACAGATATTAGAGCCTGGAGGAAGGGGTTTACATGGCTAGGCAAATTGACAGATGCAGAGCAAGATCGGTTTTGGTCGGACTATAAAACGACCTTGGCTGCGCTACCTGTCACAGGAGCGGCTTGTGTTATTGACAGACCTGGATATCGGGCGCGTGGCTATGGCCGGCGAGAAGGCGATCAGAAGTGGATGCTATGCCGGAGCGCGTTTGCCATCGTTGTAGAGCGGTCGGCGAAATTTGCCTTACGCAGGGGGCGGAGGCTGCGTGTCTTCTTTGAGCGTAGCAATGAGATCAATGACAGTTGGATTGCCGGTTATTTTAAGAATCTGAAGACCGGCGGTCTCGAATTCGACAAAGCTAATTCTGCGAAATATGCCCCTTTGACTGAGGAGGACTTTCAGAAAGCTCTTATCTCTATAGAGGGGAAGGATAAGACAAATAAGATGATCCAGTTTGCGGATGGGTACATCTACGCAATGGCCCGCGGTGCCTACGACAAGAAATTTGACCTCTACCGGCGACTGCTGGAGTCGGGAAAGCTGGTTAATAGCCAAGTGCCGGGAAATCTGGCACCGACCATGGGCATCAAGCATTATTGCTTTGATTTAGTGCATCAGGAACGGCAAACAAAAAAGGCCGGGGATTAACCCGACCTCTTTGCGGTCCCCATACGGTGAACCTCTAGGCATTGCCTGAAGCGGAATATAGGTTTTGAAAGCCGCACTGGCAATACGCCGAATCGTGAGTCCTTATATATATATTTTACTTTCGTCAAAGTTGTGACTTTTCGGACTCAGAGTGTTTAAAATTAGTTAAAATTGAACGTTCGAGGCAACCGCGGCTCGTTAGGGAGCTGTCGATAAGATCCTTCGCTGCCTGAGGCATTCGACATGACCCACGAATGCCTTGACCTCCCGGTCAAGCCCTGGCGACGAATATCGATCCATGCCAGCCTACGACCGATTTGTGCTGCGGCCACCAAAGATAGGATCGTCTCCCGAGCTTGGCTCAAGATAATCTAACTTTCTTATCCCCTCGGCTCAAAAGCCACAAAGTGTTGATTCGATCGACTTACATGCTGTGAAGCCTAGGGGCATTCCGGATGCAATTTTCCGATAATTACGGCTTGGCTATGCAGGGGCTGGCGCGTTGGCGAACTGGCCCTCTATCCCTAAATAGCCATCTTATCCGAACTTCAAAATGACCTCAGCTAAGATCGCGCGAACGCCAGCAACAGCTCGATGTCGTGATTGTCTGCGGCTTTCAGTGCGGAGACATAGGCGGCGCGTGTTTCCGCGGCTTCGACGAGATTGGCGCTACCCCACGTGAAACGCGGGCGACCTAGTGCCACAGCAAGAAGATCGGCGGTCATGCGCGAATGACGGCCGTTGCCGTTCGGGAACGGGTGAATCCAGACAAGTCGGTGATGAAAGCGCACAGCGATCTCATCAGGCGAATATGTGTTGTTATCGATCCAGAAGCGTACGTCATCGAGTAAGATACGAAGCTCGACGCCTATCTTGTAAGCTTCCACTCCGATATTGCGTTCGGTCTTGCGGACCGTTCCAGCCCAGCGCCACACCTTGCCAAACATGCGCTTGTGCAAATTCAACAGGAATTTTTCACCCAACACGTCGCGCTTGCGCGAAAATGCCCAACCATCCGCTTCCGTGATGTTGATCTGTTCGGCCTCGTTGAGTTGCGCGCGAGTTGTGATGTAGGTCGGAATAAGCTGCGCAGACTCTTCCACCTCCAAGGGGGTGGCTGCATTGTCGCCAGGATCGAAGAGAGGATCGCTCACGCGTCCTCCCATAAGTGGCTGGGCCGCCCCTCCAGAAGATAACGGACAATACGCTCGCGCTCTTCTACAAGTTCACTATCACGGAGGGCCTGATTTTCCAGGCGCATGGTGTGATGCACGCGCGCAAGGTTCTTTTCGGCGATCGAATTTGCGCGTTCTCGAACCATTTGATCGAGCGTGGTGCGCGGCACCAGTGCATAGACCAGTTGGCAATCGAGTGCCGCGGCGGCTTCGCGCAGGGTCTTGAGCGTGACCGTGTCGGCGACTTCGCCCTTTTCCAATGCCGCGATGGTGGATTGAGACAGGCCCATGCGTGCCGCGAGCTGACGGCTGGTCATGCCCAGCGCATCGCGGATCGCACGTACCCAGCCGCGCGGCGGGCGCAATTGACTTTCCACTTCCTTGAATGGAAACAGAGCTTTATCTAAGTGCTTGCGGGCTAGAGACCCTGGTGTTCGATCTATCATAGTCTATCATCCTTTAGGTTTAAGATAGACTATAATCGATAATTTGTCAAACGCATGATCTATTATGAGCGATCATATTATAGTTTTTTGATCGTTCATAATAGATCACCGCTGCATGATCCGCGGGTCATATATTGTGCCAGGCACGGCATTTGCGGATGTCCTTATCCCCAAACTCAGAAAGCACAGGATATTGAATCCAGTGTTTTAGAGGGCCCCGAGAACCGGACTTACTCGTAATCGTCGAGCTCTGGCCGGGGCAGATATCCGAGGTTTCGATATTGACGTTCTTTGAGCCGCGACAACATCGAAGGCGTCGGCGGCTTGCACAGTGAGTCCTGAAGGGTCTTTGTTGTCGAGCGGATCCGCCTGGATCGATTTCGGCGAGGCTGCCGGCCTTCTGGAGGCCGGATCGAGAATGTTGTCCGAATATGGCCGACCACTTCTTGGTGGAAGGGGATGGGTTTCGGGGCTTGAAAGGCCTCGTTTTGCTGGATGTAATCGTTTTTCATGAAACTCATCTTGAAAAATGATTTTTCACGGACCATCATTGATTTTCAGGAATCATGGTTATCGTGGGCCTTGGCTGGCAAATATCAGGCAATTTCATGGATTTTTCTCCAGAACATCGATTTTCAGGGCCCGTCGCGATTTTTCATGACCGTCGCCTTCCCGAGGCGGCGACCCCAGTAGGTTATGCTGCCCTCATTGATGCCTTTGCTCTTGAGGTGCCGTTACCCACCCGGCTTTCCGCCATCGGCCCGAAGCACCGCGTCTATGAGTCGGATGGGTGGCGCGTTTTCTCTCCCCGCCACGCGCCGGATCCGACAATCGAGGCTCACCTCGTTTTTTCCCTCAAATACGAGGGTCTTGATCTCGCGGTATTGCGTCGGATCTTCATGGCAACCGGCCCGGCCCCGATCGTCTCCATGATCCAGGAAAAGTCGACCGGGTCTTATGCCCGCCGCCTTTGGTTTCTCTACGAATGGCTGTTGGATGTGAGACTTCCAATCGATGATGCGACCCGGGGCAGTTATTTTTTGGTGGTTGACCCAGAGCAGCAATTCGCCACCGGCGGCGTCCTATCATCACGTCATCGCGTCAGAAACAACCTGCCTGGGACGCGGGATTTTTGCCCGCTCGTCTTCAGGACTGATCATCTCGAGGCTTTGATGACACGCGACCTGAAGACGGAGGCAATAAAGGCTGTAGACGCCGTGCCAAAGGATGTGATTGCCCGCGCAGCCGCTTTTCTCCTGCTCAAAGACTCTAAAGCGAGCTATGCCATCGAAGGCGAACAACCGCCGCAAAGACGCATCGAGCGCTGGGGCAAGGCGATCGGTGAGGCCGGCCGTAAGCCGCTTGATCTCAACGACGTCCTGCGACTGCAGCGTATGGTGATCGAGGATTCGCGCTTCGTGAAGATGGGTTTGCGCGTCGAAGACGGATTTGTGGGAACGCACGATCGTGAAACCATGGCGCCGTTGCCAGATCACATCAGTGCGCGACACGGCGATCTCAATCGATTAATGCAGGGACTCATCGATTTTGCACAGGGGCCGGCTAAGGAGCTAGATGCGGTCCTCGCAGCCGCGATCCTCGCTTTCGGCTTTGCCTACATTCATCCACTTGCAGACGGGAATGGTCGCCTTCACCGATACCTCATTCACCATGTACTCTCCGAGGGCGGGTTCAATCCGCCCGGCATCGTTTTTCCTGTTTCAGCCGTGATGCTGGATCGAATCGACGACTATAGGAAAGTGTTGGAGAGCTATTCGGCGCGGCTGCTGCCGCTCATCGAATGGGAGGCGACGCCGAAGAATAATGTGCGCGTCCGAAATGATACGCTCGATTTCTATCGCTATTTCGATGCGACGGCTCATGCTGAGTTCCTTTATGAATGCGTCGCCCGCACAATCGATATCGATCTTCCCCGCGAAGCCCTGTTCTTGAAGCGGCACGATCTGTGGCATGCGGAAGTCACAGGGATCATCGAGATGCCCGAACGCACGATTGATCTTCTCTTCAGATTTCTGCAACAGAACAATGGAAAGCTCTCAAAACGGGCGCGCAACAACGAATTTGCCGCGCTGAGATCGGAAGAGGTCGTCGCCATAGAGGAAATCTATCAGTGCAATTTTCCATCAGGCGACAGGACAGCCCTCCAGGAATAGGGTTAACAGCCTGGCTCAATCGACCATGCCGGTCCGCTTGTCACGCGCCGGGCTTGGCTCATGCTCCGGCAGAGCTTCTTCATTATCAGCCCGGCCGAACCGTGTCGTCAGCTGCAGGGCGGGCATCCAGTTTCCCTAGATTTTGTGATTTCTGAGTTTAGGGGATAAGGACGTTTGCGGAAATAACCGAACTGAGAAGTCGAAAGGATCGCCATGCTCGCTAAACGCATCTTGCACCTTAAGGTGTTGAAATTCGTTAAAACGGTGATTGCAATTCGAAGTCGCCAATTAGCAAGCAAGAGCCGATCCAGTACCGAGGGGCTACTACTAATAGGCATTTTTGAGCGACGGGGATAAGTCTGTAATCTAATGGACTTTCTCATGTCGAACGCACCTCGTAACTTCCGAGCCCGCCTGATTCGATAAAAGCAAGTTTCCAAACATTATTATTTGTAACGCCCCCAGCTCCGCCTCCGTAAAACTGACAAGCTTGCAGAGGCTCGTCATACAAATGAGTTGGCCAATCGATAAAGCGCTAGTTGCAGCGCTCGCGACCGGCATCCAAGCTAGCCAGCCACCAAGAAAACTACCGCTGATCCGATGCTACGACTCGCCAATGCGACCTTCGGGCTGGCGCTCATTCGTGATGCTGCCCCTCATCAGGTCGAGAGATGAGCTCGTAAACCATCACGCATGACTATGCGGCTAGTTTTGGTTTGCTATGCATGGTGCCTTTCTGCAGGTGGGGTTTCTCGTACGGTCCGACTACCATTTCGAGAGATCGGTCGCAGAACAATAAGATTTCCACCGCATAAGAGCTAATCTTCCGCGTCGATACCTTTGCTAAAATTCGAAGTCCGGAAGGAGGGCCAAATCAACGCTCGATGGTTGGCGCACCTTTCGCGTCTCGGGAACCTTCACGACGTCGACACCACACGCAAATCGCCGCACAGGTATCACCGGCGATATTAATCATTTATTCGCAAACGGGTGCTCAATCTGCATCACGACCAATAACGAGCGATAAGTACGGCACATAAAACGACACCGATGCATATCATTGTATTCTAGCCGCCTAGAATTTGCGGTCACGCCCCCGATCATCTTCCGTACTAAAATAACCCCATAAAAAGCGAAAACGAGAATGGCAAAGAAGTCGTACATCCGGAGACTATGTTCATTGATGTTCTTTTGCTCGTTTCTAGGCGGCACGAACATAATCGCGCTGGTCAGTTTGAGCATCGTCACCTCGTTGACAGAGCTCAATGTGATCATGATTGTCGTAGGCCTTCTGGTCTTCTTATCACCATTCTGTCCTCGCTGGTCGTTCATACTCAGAGAGGTGGCCGCGCTCGCACTTATAGGAGACATACTAGGAGGTTTTATCGCAGCTTATTTTAGCGCACGACACGATATATCAGGCGTATCAATAGAGAAGCTCATTGAACCGATTTCGCTCGGGATGTTGGTCGGCTCCGGGGTCGGCGTGCTGTTCTGTGTAGGGGCGCTGATCCGTGCTTGGAAGGCTGGTCGAAAGGAGCTATGCCTGTCCGCTAGCCACTTTGGTGACCTGACCAAAGATGGGTCAAAGAAGGAGATAGACTACGCCATAGTGATTCTTACGAAATTCGGCCGAGCTCTGGTGACCGACTGGAAGTACATCGCGATTACAGCTTATTCGGTCTTTGCATTGTTTATTGGTGTGAGCAACCAATCGGGCGTTGACGTATATGCCCATAAGATAATTTTCGTCGGGTCAATAATTGTGCTCCTCGGACTTAATCTGTCATTCTTCGTTTTCGTAACGAGGATTCCTGAAGTCAATAACGGCGCAATTACACTCGGTGTTGACGTACCTTATCTGATAAGTAGCTTATTCGGCACGGTGAAGAAATTTCTCAGTGGCGGAATATCCAGCGGCTTCGAGGAAGAAACTCGGCCGTCGGACGTTGCTAAGTCCGTTGCTGCGGCAATGTGGGCGCTTCTAAACATCGTCATATCCTATGCAGTGCTTTATGCGACAATGGGCTTCCATACGACGGACCAAGGAACGTGTGGAATCGATCCGAAGACGTTCATTTGGCATTGCCTAGATATTCAGCTAGGCGCCGGCAGCCAAGCGTTCGATGCCCTTTATTATTCTGTTACAACGATTGCGACAGTGGGATTCGGCGACATTACGCCCAAGACGACATTAGCCCGCTTTGTCACAATCGTAGAGATTTTGAATGGATTTTTATTGCTCGGTTCATTCATTAGCTTTCTGTGGTTCGCTTTGCAGAAAGCTTCGAACTTCTCCTCGGATAAGGAGACCGGCAATTCGTGTTCAGCTGTATCGAGCAATGAACCGATAGGTCATAGCAAGGATGTGCCGACTTTTCTCATTCAAGAATCCTAATGATTTTGAGTTGGGGCTAATGAGGACCAGAAGGACGCCAATCAACGATCTGACCTGGAATTAGCGTCTAGTTTGGTGATCATGGCTTATAGAGAGGCGTATGAGCGTTGCCCGCTTCATCGTGAAAGGAAACGGTGCCTTTCTTGGAGGAGAAAGAAGCAGAATCAAAGTCCCAGTTCTCTAAAAACAGCATAAGAACCAACAACGGCGCGAGACCGATTAATACCGCGAATATGCGGAAAAGGAGGTTCTGCACAGCGATGGCCTCAAGATCGGAGCGCCGGGGACCAGTCTTGGACACGGGAGTCATGTGGGATACCTTCTCTTGATAAAACACTCTTCAAGAGGATATTGGTTCGAATTCGCGCTTGGTGCTGCAGAGTTCAAAATATTTCGCTCTATAAGAGACCTCGTCCCAAATTCTTGGCGCCGAAATACAATGCTAAGACCATTCTTCTTCGCTTGAGCGCCGAGGAGAGGGCCTTGTACCCACTAGGTGGACATCCAGAGCGGACGCTAGGCCTCTGAACGGTCAAGCTCTTCTTGGCGGCGACGAGTGCGATGATGGTGAGTGTTTCTTGGACAGCCGCGAAAAGAAGCCACTTCCGCAACGCTTCAGTCCTTGTGGGTAGTTGGCAAGCACAAGCGGCTCTCTTGGTGCAGCTTCCGTACCTTTGCGTCGATCGCGTAAATTTTGAAACCTCTACGGTCTATCTTTCCGCTATCCCCAACGCCATAAAACATCAAAGGAGAAGATCCGTTGTTGGCGCCGTTCCAACGGTGCCGAATAAAGTCTTCAATGTGGCCATCGTCTAAGCGGGAACGAGAGTTCACGAACTGCTCAATTGATCCCTTCGGTCGCCAATAGTGCCTCAAGCTGCCTACTGAAATTCGGTTGGCTTCAAATCCGAGCTTAACTGCTTTCAAGAAATTGTAGCCAAATCCGTCACCCAACCCGAAAAGGTCTGCGCCGCTGCAGCAGACATTTCCATCGCTGAAATGCAGCAAGTCAGTATCGGCTGCCCCGAAGGTCACACCGAGAGAATTAGAGAGACGCTTGAGATCGAGCACCAAATCGATTCTGTCGGCCACAGGCAAGACCCATTCGCGACCAACGCGTAGGGAACTCCGCGAAGCATAGTGTTGCTGAAGGTCAAATCCGGCTGCTAGGTCGAGAGCTCTTCGATTTCGCCACTCGAGTTCTATCGGAAGTTTGAGGTGTTCCATCGACAGATGGGACACACCGGCAGAGGCAGCCCACCTCACAATACGTTCAGCATCCTTCGCTTGATTGGGAAGCAAGGGTTGGTTTCTGATAGCCGTCTTGGCCCCTGCATTTGAAAGGCGTTCAACCGCTTTGAATCGTTGTGAAGTCGGTGGTGCTCCAAAGTCGATCGCGAGGGACTGCTCGTCACTAGCACACGTTACAGAATACTGGATCACAAAGTTTTCGGCGCCAAGGATGTCCAGATACGGCCGCTCTGCTGCTATGAGGCCTTTCGTGCTGACGATGGTCGGATATCCATGGGCACGTAAGAGTTTTAGCAAGGCGAGGGTGGTTCCGGTCTTGTGCTCAAGTGGTGAGAAGGGATCGCTCATCCCACCGAGGTGAATCGGAATGCGTCGTGCCAGGAGCTCATCGATTGCCGACCGAGGCGGTCTAACCCTGAGTCCGGTCAGACGCCGTTCCAGCTTCTTTGGATCAGCTATGCGCAGATGCTTCGGTTTCGACGCCCCGCCGCGTGCCGAAGCGAAGCAATATCGGCAGGAGAATTGGCATCGAGAAATGGAATCTAATCGGAGTGGAATGCCGCAGAATGGAAATTGGCTAGAAAGGGCGATGAAGTAGCGATAGTCACTCATTTTGTCTCGATCTGTAATGACCGGATCTGACCCGCCACATAACTGGGCGTTTCAAATGAAAAATTGAAATCGGCTGCGGTGTTTGGTTGGATCTGGCTGGGTCGGTCGAAGTAGGTGACGTCCGATAGAGGTAGTTCCCAGTTATTTTTGTCTCGTGCGACGAGTTCGCCGATCGAAATCGCCACAGTACCTTTATTCGAGAGTGTTGCGCGGCCGATATATTGCGATTGCGTTGAGAGCGGTGACACGACGAGCCTGGTCTCCAATTTCTGAGAATATCCGCTAGCGCCCAGGCTGAACTCTCGTATCTTCAGGGCTTCTGTTTCGAGATGCCAACCAAACAGCGCTCCCAGAACGATCGCGATTATTATCACGTAGATTCCGAAATCTAGCAGCGAACGGAGGTAAGTGAGATGGAGATTCTTGTATCCCTCATTAACGTGCAATACATAGAGCTGCTCTAAATCCTGCGACAAATTTTCGCTGTCGTCACTGAGCTGCATCATGCGGGTTTTGAACGTCGCCAATTGGCTTTCATACTCAGCCATTACCCGAGGGGCGGAGCACTTCCATGCCCATGGGATGTAGGACCATGAGGATATCGTAAATTTGTCCCAAGCCGGCAGAGCGTCGCGATAAAACCATTTCCAGGTTTTTGTCGCTGAAGTCCACGGGTATCGGTTTGTTTGCTGGCCGAAAACCCATATGACAACGAAGCCTACGGCAAACATAGCAACGGCTCCGAAAGTCGCGGAGTACCGAATAATGAGCAGATCTATGGCGCTCCAGGCGAAGGTGAAGATGGCAACGGCTGCGGCGAGCAGCACGCCGCCGATCGTCACGAAATTTTGGCGCCGCCCTTCAGCGTAGTGAATGCGCTCAGCCGCTGCTTCGATAACTGGTGCGATCCTCTCGGAGATAATCTGTTCTTTGGTTTGTCCTTCTTGCGGCACTTGCTACCTCAATTGATGTGGCGGCGGGAGTCCAACAGTTAGGCGATAACCGAGATATCAACCTCCAGTATAACCGGTCGTTCGCCTCATCCAAGGTACTAGGCTTAGCCGGGATCGAAGCTTTTGTACGGATGTTGAGTGGAAGCATCGTTCGATATTGGCAGCAGTTTGCTGGATCACACCGGCACGCTTCGCCAGCTCGCGTCGTTCCATCCGAGTTGTAAGCAGCTCATAGAAAAACAAGGCCGACACCCCATGCCAGCGTCACTGCTTCCATATTCTCAAGGCTGGCACCTCCCGTTGCCAACTCGATATTCGCCACGGTCTTCTGAGAGATCCCGGCTAATTCTACGACTTGCCTCTGGTAAACCCTCGCGCTTCGCGTTCGTTTCTCAGAAGGGTGCCGGCAAACTCTATATCGATGGTCGGTTTGTTCCCCTTTGGGCCGGTGCGGCATTTCTCGAACCAGGAATGGAGCCAGTTTGGTTTAGTCTGATCCTGGTTCAGATATCTTGTCCAATGTTTGGTTATTTGTGGCGCATCACACCCATCAAGCCGCTGCACGGCAGGCACATATCAAACAGAAACTGCAACTGTAATGCTAGTTATGCGGCTAAGCGCCGTGACAACCGAATGATCTCAACGAGGTCGAGATCCAAGGCCAGGGCCACTGCTTCTATCTTCTTTAGGCTGGCGTCACCGACGCCCTGCTCAATATTGACGACGGTGCGTTGCGAGACGCTGGCTCTGGCAGCCACATCCCGTTGCGTGAGCTCCAGCCGCTCGCGTTCCCGCCGGAGAAGTCTGCCGGCAATCACGGCATCGAAGGCCGGTTTGTGTCATTTGCGCACTAATACTCGGACGCAACAACACCAGCTCTTCCAGACGGAGGGTTAGCCAAACCTCGTCGTCGAAGTGGTGCGAAGTGCTGCCGTGTTAACCAAAACATCTACAGTTGGGCGCTGCGAAGATCGAATGACTTCGATTAGGTCCATGCCTAATGCCAGCGTCACTGCTTCTATATTCTTTAGGCTGGCATCTCCGATCGCCAACTCAATATTCGCGACGGTCTTTTGTGAAACTCCTGCTATGGCAGCTATTTCCCGTTGGGTAAGGCTCCGTTCTTCGCGCTTCTTCCTCAGAAGGGCGCCGGCTACGGCTGCGTCGAAGACCGGTTTGCTTCCCTTTTGGGATCCTGCTCGTGGCATCTCTCAAACCAGGGGGTGGGGCCTGTTTAGATTATTACGGATCCTGGTTCAGAACCATGTCGCATATTTAATTTAATATGGCGCCTCACA
>Ga0255336_100211_pt1 | contig 119086 bp, 114 predicted proteins | sample MeOH1_35cm_T3_17_FD_189102 | JGI IMG/M metagenome (GOLD analysis project Ga0255336, IMG submission 189102) | Sandy soil microbial communities from University of British Columbia, Vancouver, Canada - MeOH1_35cm_T3_179 | ecosystem: Engineered > Artificial ecosystem > Sand microcosm > Unclassified...
GCTAGCAGTTTTTTCACTGTTTTACTCCTCGGTGTAGTTCAAATACGCCCGCATGCGGTTGTGCCGCTGCGGGGCACCCGGCGCGACTCACGACCGGGCTTGGGTTGAAGCTGCCAGCCGGGGCGGCCAGCAGCGCGCGCCAAGCTTATCAGTTCAAAAAGATTGGGTAGCTAGTGAAACACCGGATGGCGCACGAGAATAGCTTCTAAAGCCTGAATGTGGTGGAGAGGCAAAAATGGCACTAATGCGTATTGAGTGACACGGACCTGCCCCGCCTCGGGATGTAAAGCCATAGTAATGAAGTTGGCTAATTGCCCGCACGCCTGCTGCCGACCGCACCGCACCACAGTTCGCCTTTGTCCATCATCTGCGCATCCTGCGCGGACATGCCCGCGCAGGTGCCGCGCATGTCCTGCGTTTCGCGCTGGGTGCGCGCGAGTGCCGCACGGTTCATCTCGCCCTGAAGCCAACTGCCGAAGCACGCAATCGATCCGGCCGCGACGGCCGCCCACATCCATTCTATTTTGCTCAAACGCATTGTCTGTTTTTTGTCCGGCTCGTCGACTGCCCGGAAGACAGGCCGCCCTGCAGCGGGCGACGCTGCCTTTAACCGCCGGCGGCGGATTGGGCAGGAGAACGTTTATCGGCATTCGCGCCGCGGTTCTTTAGAAGCGGTGTCGCCGGATTTCCGCATGGCGCTATTTCATGGCGGCTATTGCGTGTTATCACGTAGACCGCTCGCGTTTCGTGGTTTTGCGTTTTTCACCACCCGGCGGCACGCTAAAGATTCCGAATAAATTGCCGTCAAATGCAGATGAGCGCGATTGCTGTATCTCACCTGACGGAATTTTTTCGACTCCGGTGAAGCCGAAAACCAAAAATGGTTTTCTTAGCGCTATCATCGTTTCTCTTCGCGCCCGGCCAAATGCCTCATGCAGAGCATATCTGTATGAAGAAAGCCGCCGGGCGGCCGTTCGCGGGTCGATTCCGCGCGTTGACGCTCGTCACAAGGCCTTCGGCTAAACGGTGTTGTATATGCACATGATGTTGACGGCAGATGAAAAGCGCCTTTGTAAACGATTCTTTCACTTTCGAATCGCCGCATGTGCGCGCGCGCATTTATTGCGTCGCAGCGTTTGTGCGGGATTTTTGACATTTCTGATCGCCGCGGTTTTCTGCCTGAGTCTTTTTTCGGCGGCGCCGGTTAAAGCCGACGACAAAGTTTTGCGTGTGCTGGCATGGCCCGGCTACGCGGACGCCGACGTGGTAAATCATTTCGAAGCGCGTTACAAAGCCAGAGTGGAAGTCACGCTGGTCGATTCCGACGAGGCGCTGTGGGCTCAGATGCATGCCAAAGGAACGCCGCCGTTCGACGTGCTCGCCGCCAATACCGCTGAAATCCAGCGCTATACCGAGGCCAATCTGCTGGCGCCGCTCGATCTCGCCAGGTTGCCGAACACCCGAAAACAATTGCCGCGTTTTCAGGCGCTCGCGTCGATCGGCGGCCTCACGTCGGGCGGCAAGGCTTACGCCATTCCGTTTACATATTCGTCGATGGGGCTGATCTACGACCGCAAGCAGGTCGCCGTGGCACCGCGCACCATGCGCGAATTGTGGAATCCGCGTTACCGCGGCAAGGTGCTCGACTTCAATAGCGCGCAGCACAATTTCTCATTCACGGCGTTGGCGCTCGGCTATCCCCATCCTTTTCAGCTCGACCCAACGGAAATGCGCACGATTGCTCACAAGCTCGTCGATCTGCGCCGCAATCTGCTGACCTATTACACGTTGCCCGAGGAGGCGACCGCCTTTTTCATCCAGCATAAGGTCGCGCTGATGTTCGGCAACTACGGCACCCAGCAGGTCGAATTGCTGCGCCGCGCGGGAGCCGACGTGGGCTACGTGATTCCCGACGAAGGCGCGCTCGCGTGGCTGGATTGCTGGTCGATGACGCGCGCCGCGGCCGATCCGCCGCTTGCGCTCGCATGGATCAATTACATGCTCGAACCGGACGTCAGCGCATTGCTCACGCAGCGCCAGGGACTCGCCAACACATTGACGGCGCCCGTGGAAAGTAGCGATAGCGCGCGCATCGTGTGGATCGGGCCGGTGGAAAATATTCAGCGGCGCGAGGATCTGTGGGCCAGAATCGTGTCCGGGGACCGGTCGGAGCGTTTTTGATGATACGCCCGGGGCTGACCTTCAAATTATCCGTGCTGCTCGCGTGCATCGGCGTGCTCGCATCCGGCGCGACCGGCTACTACGCCTATCATGCCAATCGCGCGATGCTCGTGAACGAGGCCGGGCGCAGCCTGCTCACGTCGACGGAATTGTTGGGTCAGCGCTTCTCCGCCTCGATCGACGATATCGGCGCCGACGTGCTCGTGCTCGCGAGCATGCCATCCACGGCGGAGGTCACGCAGACCGACGACGGCGCCGGCCCGAACGTGGCACGCGAACGGCTGGCACAGGTGTATTCCAGTTTCATGGTTCATCACCTCGAATACCTGCAAATCCGGCTGATCACGCGCCAGCACTACGGGCTCGAACTGGTCCGCTTCGACCGCGACTCGGACGGCCTCGTGCGGGTCGAAAGGGGCAACCTGCAGGAAAAAGGTCAGTTTGCCTATGTGTTCGACACGCTGACGTTTGCGCCGGGCCGCATTTACACCTCGCCGATTTCGGTCAACCACGAGTACGGCACGCATGCTGCGCAGGGCAAGCCTACACTGCGGCTCGGTACGCCCGTGTCGAACGCGAGCGGCGAGGTGGTGGGCGTGGTCGTGATCGATATCGATCTGGCGGTTTTGCTCAAGCGGCTGCAAAGCGATTTGCCGAGCGACTATCAGGTCTATCTGGCCAACGAGTGGGGCGATTTCCTCGTTCATCCCGACGCCTCGAAAACCTTCGGCTTCGATCGGGGCCGGCGCGTGCTGATGCAGGACAGTTTCTCCGTCACGAGACCGCTCTTCGAACAGTCGCAGGGCGAGGTGCTGGCAAACGGTCTTGCACAGCCGCGGCAGGCCGCGGGTCAGGTGCTCGCTTTCGTGCGCAGACCGTTCGGCGATCTGGAGGGCAACCGCTTCATCGTGCTCGGTCTCGCCAAACCGCTCGACGACGTCCTGTCCGGCGCGAATCTGCTCGGCAACCAGATCGTGCGCATGGTGCTGATTTTCAGTGTGCTGGCGCTGTTTCTCGCCATTCTGTTCGCACGCGCGCTGACCAAGCCGCTGCACATTCTCGCGCACGCAGCGACGCATCTGTTCGCCGAACATGCCATGCATACGCTGCCGCTCAGCCGCACCGACGAGATCGGCGTACTGGCGCGCTGCTTCGAGCGGCTGCGCCGCGAAATCAAATCGCAGATGGACGTGCTGCACGCCAAGCAGCGTGAGCTCGTGCATCTCGCCACGCACGACGTGCTGACCGGACTGCCTAACCGCGTCCTGTTCATGGAGAAGCTCGAAAACGCGATCGAGGAAGCGGCGCGGCGTCAGGAGTGCCTCGCCGTGCTGTTCGTCGACCTCGACCGCTTCAAGCAGATCAACGATCAGTTCGGCCATTCCGTCGGCGACAAGGTGCTCGCCGCGGTGGCGCGCCGCCTGAAGCAGGTGCTCTGTTCCGCGGACGTGGTGGCGCGTTTGGGCGGCGACGAATTCATCGTGTTGATCGAAGGGCCGCGTTCGCAAGAAGCGGCGCCCGCGATCGCCTCGCGCATCATGGCGACGTTGAACGAAGAAGTGCGGATAGACGGGCAAAGCATGACGGTGGGCGCGAGCATCGGCATCAGCCAGTTCCCCGACGACAGCGGCACGGCGGAGGAACTCCTGCTCAACGCCGACGCGGCAATGTACGCGGCCAAATCCGGCGGACGCTGTGCGTATTTGCGTTACCACGATGTGCTCGAAGCACGCCGGCGCGAACAGGCTGAGCAAGCCGGGCAGCCTTATATGCGCGCCGGTGAAGGCGCACCGGAAGGACACGAGGCCGAGCCGACGGCCTGAAGCTCGCCGTGAGCCGCGCGGCAGTTCAGCCCGCGCGCGTTCCGCGCAACGGCGTCTGTCATACCTTCAAACGATCCGGGCCCCGCCGCGATACGTGGCGCGCGGCACCGGCAGCCTGTCGAGCATCGTCACACGCACGAAGTCCGCGCGCAGGCCGGTTTCGATCGCGCCGCGGTCGTGCAGACCGGCCTTACGCGCCGGTTCGGCGGAAACCGTCGACATGGCGCGCGGCAAGGTCCAGCCCGCTTTGTCGACCAGTTCGAACACGGCGGTCATCAGGCTCGAGGGCACGTAATCCGACGAGAGGATATCGAGCAAGCCGGCGCGCGCCAGTTCGAGCGCCGACACGTTGCCCGAATGCGAGCCGCCGCGCACGATATTCGGCGCGCCCATGATGGTCGAAATGCCGTGCTCGCGCGCGGCCTCGGCCGCGATGCGCGTGGTGGGGAACTCGGCGAGCACGATGCCTTCCTCCTTGGCCTGCTCGACGTGTTCGATCAGGGTGTCGTCGTGGCTCGCCACCGGAATGCCGAGCCGGTTGCAGCGCGTCACGATCTCGCGGCGGTGCGCGTCGGCGTAACGTGCCTGTTCGACCGACAGTTCGGTCAGCGCGGTCGCGACGTGTTCGTCGCTCAGCTTGCCGTTGCGTTCCTGGAAGCGGCGCCATTGTTCGCGGTCGTGCCATTGGCGCTGGCCCGGCGTGTGATCCATCACCGAGGCGAGCCGCAGTAACGGATGCGCGCACAACGAATCGAACACTTCCACCACGTCGGCGGTGGCGATTTCGCAGCGCAGATGCAGAAAGTGTTCGGCGCGCAGCAGCTTGCGCTCGGAGAAGCGCGTGAGCGATTCGGCGCATTGCGTCTGCAGATCGCGGCCCCGCAATCCCACGTTCGTGCGCGAACCGATAGCGAGCGCGTCGAACACGGTGGTGATGCCGGCCGCGGCCACCTGGGCGTCGTGAATCACGAAGGCGGCGTCGGTATTCCATTGCACGCCCGGACGCGGTGCGAGATGCTTCTCGAGGTTGTCCGTGTGCAGTTCGATCAGGCCGGGCAACAGATAGTCGCCGTCCCAATCTTCGGCTTCGCGCGCCGCGGTCGTGCCGCGCTCGACCTCGCGGATCATGCCGTCTTCGACGCGTACCACGCCGGTGAATACTTCGTCTCGCGTCACGATGCGAGCGTTCCTGATCAACATCGACTTGCTCCGTAGTCAGTCAGACTTGAGTGTGGGCGTTTTATGCAGCGCCGCGTGCGTCAGTGTAGTGCCGCCGCGCGCCGGTTTTGTGATATTCAGTGACGAAGCGGCGGCTTCAGTTCCAGGCGGCGCGTGGCCACCTTGTTGCGCGTATCTTCGTCGTGAAAGATGCCGACGATCGCCGCGCCGCGCTCGCGCGCTTCGACGATCAGATCCGCGACCACGTTGCGGTTTTCCGCGTCGAGCGAGGCCGTCGGTTCATCGAGCAGAAGCAGCGGATGCTCCGCGATCAAACCGCGTGCGATATTCACGCGCTGCTGCTCGCCGCCCGAGAACGTGGCGGGCGCGAGCAGCCATAGCCTCTCCGGCACATTCAATCTGGCCAGCAGCGCGGCGGCGCGCGAGCGTGCTTCGGGTTCCGGCACGCCGCGCGAGAGCAGCGGCTCGGCAACGAGCGTGAGCGTCGGCACGCGTGGAATCACACGCAGAAACTGGCTCACGTAGCCGACCACGCCGCGGCGCAGGCGCAACACGTCGTGCGGTTCGGCGCCGGTGATCGAGACGGGCTGGCCGCCGTTTGCTGCGTCGCGAATCGCGATCGAGCCGCTCGTCGCCAGATAATTGCCGTACAGGCAGCGCAGCAGCGTGCTCTTGCCCGCGCCGGACGGCCCGACCAGCACCACGCATTCGCCGCGCTCGACTTCGAGCGAGACGCCCGCGAGCGCTTCGATCCGCACGCCGCCCTGACCATGCAGGATAAAGGTTTTGCCGATATCGACCGCGCGCAGCATCAGCGCCGCGTTGTCGATGAACGCGCGCTCACCGGCGCGCGCTTCAGTGCCTGTTTCAATGGATCGCATTGTGAGCCTCAAACCGGCAGAACCGAGGAAACCAGCGTTTGCGTGTACGGGTGCTGCGGATCGTCGAGCACCTGGTCGGTCAGACCTGCCTCGACGACTTCGCCGCCCTGCATGACCATCAACCTGTGCGCGAGCAAGCGCGCGACGCCGATATCGTGCGTGACGATCAGCACCGACAGATGCAGCGTGGACGTCAGCGTGCGCAGCAGATCGAGCAGGCGTGCCTGCACCGAGACGTCGAGACCGGCGGTGGGTTCGTCCATGAAGACGAGCCGCGGACCGGTCACGAGATTGCGCGCGATCTGCAAACGCTGCTGCATGCCCCCTGAAAACGCCGCCGGAAATTCGTCGATGCGCGAGGAATCGAGTTCGACGCGCTCCATCCATTGCGTGGCCGCGTAACGGATATCGCCGTAGTGACGCGCGCCGACGGCCATCAACGGTTCGCCGATGTTCGCGCCGGCCGAGACGCCGCTGCGCAGTCCGTCGCGCGGATTCTGCTGGACGAAGCCCCACTCGGTGCGCATCAGCAGACGGCGGCGCGGTTCGGACAACGCCAGCAGATCGAGTTGGTCGCCGTGAGTCGCCGTGTAGTGAAGCGAGCCGCTGTCGGCCGCGGTTTTCAGCGCGAGCGTATTCAACAGTGTGGTCTTGCCCGAGCCGGATTCACCGACGATGCACAACACCTCGCCCGGATACAGATCGAAGCTGACGTTTCGGCAGCCGTTGCGGCCGCCGTATTGTTTGGTGAGCGAGCGGGCGCTCAGCAGCGGCGTCATGCGGGTTCTCCTTTGCCTGCTTCGCGCAACGGCAAATCGAAGTCGGCGTCGCCGCGGCGTTCGTGGCAGTAGTCGCTGTCGGAGCAGACGAACATGCGTTTGCCCGCATCGTCGACGATCATTTCGTCGAGAAAGCTTTCCGTCGAGCCACACAACGCGCAGGCGTGCTGCCACTTCTGCACTTCGAACGGATGATCGTCGAAGTCGAGACTGCGCACCGGCGTGTATGGCGGAATCGCGTGAATGCGCCGTTCGCGGCCGGCACCGAACAATTGCAGTGCGGGGTTCATGTGCATTTTCGGGTTATCGAACTTCGGAATCGGCGAGGGCGAAGCCAGATAGCGGTGGTTGACGATCACCGGGTAGTCGTAGGTGGTCGCGATGCTGCCGTGATGCACGATGTCCTCGTAGAGCTTCACGCTGATCAGGCCGTAATCGGCGAGCGCGTGCAGCTTTCTGCATTCGGCGACGCGCGGTTCGAGCCGAAAGAGCGGCTCGGGCATCGGCACCTGATAGACCAGAATCTGCCGCTCGCTGAGCGGCGCTTCGGGAATGCGGTGGCGGGTCTGGATGATCGTCGCGTCGACCGTGCGGCGCGTGGTCGCCACGCCGGTGGTGCGCGCGAAGAAACGGCGGATGTTGACCGCGTTGGTCGTTTCGTCGGAGCCCTGATCGATGACTTTCAGCGTGTCCTTTCTGCCGATGATCGCCGCGGTGACCTGAATGCCGCCGGTGCCCCAGCCGAACGGCAGCGGCATTTCACGCGAGGCGAACGGCACCTGATAACCCGGCACGGCAACGGCCTTGAGCAGGGCGCGGCGCAGCATGCGTTTGGTCTGTTCGTCGAGGTACGCGAAGTTGTAGCCGTCGGCTGCGCGGTCGTATGACGCAGTGGACGCGCCGGCGAGAGATGTGTCGGGCGCATTCATGCTGCCTGCTCCTGCTGACCGTTGGTTTGATCGAGGCGCTGGTTCGTGCCTTGATCCTCGCTGTGCGCGGCGTGCTGCGCGCGCAGTCGCCGTACGAGTTCAAGCTCCGACTGAAAGTCGACGTAATGCGGCAGCTTCAGATGCTGCACGAAACCGGACGCTTCGACGTTATCGCTATGCGAGAGCATGAACTCGATATCCTGCGTCGGCGAGGCCAGTGTTTCGCCGAGTTCTTCGGCGCGCAACGCGCGGTCCACGAGCGCCATCGCCATTGCCTTGCGCTCCGAGTGGCCGAACGCGAGACCGTAGCCTTGCGTGAACGTCGGCGGGACATCGCCGCTGCCGGCGAACTGGTTGATCATCTGGCATTCGGTCACGTCGATGTCGCCGATTTCGACCGTTTCGCCCAACTCGTCGAGTTCCATCTCCACGGCGATCGTGCCGAAGCGGATTTCGCCCGCGAATGGATGTGAGTGCGCATAGCCGCGCTGGGTCGCGTAACCCATCGCAAGCAGAAAGCCTTCGTCGCCGCGTGCGAGGTTTTGCAGGCGTGTGGCGCGGCTTGCGGGAAAGGCGAGCGGTTCGCGCGACAGGTCGCCGGGTTCGGGCGCATTCGGCGTGGGACGTTCCTGTTCGATCAGGCCTTCCTTGTCGAGCAGGCTGACGACACGCGGCATTGCTTCAGAATCAGCTTCTGCTTTAGACGCAGCGGTTTGAATCGAAGAAGACGCTGCCGCCGCGCTTGCCGCCGCATCGCGATCCACATGGCCTTCCGCGAGCAGCGCGAAATCCAGCAGACGCTGCGTGTAATCGTAAGTCGCGCCCAGCAATTGCCCGCCTGGCACGTCCTTGAAGGTCGCCGAAATGCGGCGCTCCACCTGCATCGCTTCGGTATCGATCGCCCGCGTGTAGCCGAAACGCGGCAACGTGGTGCGATACGCGCGCAGCAGGAAGATCGCTTCGACGAGATCGCCGGCGGCCTGCTTGATGGCGAGCGCCGCGAGCTCTTCGTCGTAGACCGAACCTTCGGTCATTACGCGCGCCACCGCGAGGCGCAATTGTTCGCGAATCTGCGCGACGCTGAGCTCGGCCAGCCGCATGTCGCCACGGCGTGCCTGGTCGAGCAGACGCCACGATGCTTCGATCGCGCGTTCTCCACCCTTGACGGCAACGTACATCAGTTCACCTTCGCTTGAGTTGTGCGTGGCAGGCCGATCAGGCGCGCGCCGCAGATGAGATAGCAGTCGACACCGCAGGGAAAAAGCGGCGCGAGGGCGGCGCGTTCGCGCCAGAAATGCCCGGGCAGGCCCACCGGCGCAATCGTCTCGGTGTGCTGGATGCCCGGTCCGCTCAGCACGACCGGCGCGCCGCCCGTGAGCGCCTCGACGCGGATCAGCAGCGTGACCGATTGCTCGGGCGATTCCGCCGCGCCGAGCGCGAAGCTTTCCAGCGGCGGCAAGGTGCCGGCGTCGTGGATATAGGCAAAGGCGGCTTGTGCCGGTTCATCAACGAGCGGCGCGCCGGTATGAAAGCGCAATGCCGAGCCGAGCGCCGTATCCGGTTGCGCGAGCCAAACCGGCGTCGCGTAGTCGCACAGTGCGAGCAGCGCGGCGAAGGCGGCGAGCTCGGCACGCGTGGCGCGCACTTCAGGCAGCACGTTTTCGACCACGCCGACCGTGCCCGGACGCGATAGCGCATCGAGCAAGGTGCGGAACACCGCCTGCGTGTCGTGCACCGGGTCTGCGAAACCCGGCGTCAAGGTGGACAATGCAATCTGTGAGTTTTCCATCAGTCGCCCCGGACCATCGTGAAGAATTCGACGCGCGTGGCCGCGGCGTCCTGCTGCCGCCCGGCGCGTTTCACGGCCTGCTGCGCGGCTAACGGCTCGATCAGTTGCTTATGCAAGACGGCGTGATGCTCCGGCATTTGCAAGAGCGCATCTGCCAGCGCCGCCAGTTCGGCGCGGCGGCGGTCGCGGCCCAGGTGGCACGCCACGCCAACCGTCGCGTCGGCACCGGCCGGCGCGCGCAAACGCAATGTGGCGCGTGTGACCGTGGCTTCGCCGAGATTGAACGGGTCGCCGCTGCCGCCAATACGCCCGCGCACCATCGCGAGGCCGATTTCAGGCGGGCGCAGCCAGTCGTACGGCGGCGCGGGGATGTCCCGCAATGCGCGTTCGAGCGCGGCTTCGAGATCGTCGCGCGGCGTGCGGGCCAGCACGGCCATCCATGCGCGCCGGACCGGCGCGGGCGCAACGGAGGAAGGCGAGGCGGAAGTGGCGCTCATCGAATTTCCTGTTGATCCAGTGAGTGGACATTTGACCATCTATTCATCTAAACGTCTAGACGTTTAGGCGTATGCTTGTCGAGCCGTATAGCGCTTGCGAGCCGTTTCACATTTTCATCACGGCTTGCGCACTACAATGCACGTCATAGCGAATATTTGAACCCAAGGGAATGACAGCACCATGACATCGAACGACAACGCGACGCCGGGCACGATGCTCGAACGCGGCGCGGGCGTTGCCGTGTGGCGGCAGATCGAGCAGATTCTGGCGGCGGAAATCGCCGCCAGCGGTTTCGGCGAAGAAGGGCGCCTGCCGAGCGAGGGCGAGCTGGCCAAACGCTTCGACGTGAACCGGCATACCGTGCGCCGGGCCATGCTGGGTCTTGCGGCGTTGGGCCTTGTCAGCGTCGAGCAGGGGCGCGGCACCTTCGTGCAGCCCGGCGCCATCGACTATACGATTGGCCGCCGCACGCGGTTCACGGAAAACCTGCGCCAGCAGCATCACGCGGCGGCGGGCACCATGTTGTCGGCCGCGCGCGTGAAGGCCGAGCCGAGCGTCGCCAAGGCGCTGGGTCTGCGGGCCGGCGCGCCGGTCTACCGGATCGAATCGCTGCATGAATCCGACGGCGTGCCGCTCACGTTCGCGCGCAACTGGTATCCGGCGGCGCGCTTTGCGGACCTGCCCGACGTGTTGGAGCGCACCGGCGGCATCACCAAGGCAATGGCGCAATTCGGCGTGAACGACTATCTGCGCAAATGGAGCAGGATTGGCAGCGTGCTGCCCGAACCGGAAGTGGCGCGGCGTTTGAATATCAACCGTCAGCAGCCGGTGCTGTGGGTCGAAAACGTCGACGTGGATCTGCAAGGCACGCCGGTCAAATACGGCTTCACGCACTTTGCCGCGGATCGCGTGCAACTGCTGGTGGAGCACGACCTGTGAGCGGCGCCGCATGGGGCGCGGAGGCGCGTTTTGCCGTGTATTACGCGCCGTCGCGTGAATCGGCGTGGTGGCAGGCCGGCTCGGCGTGGCTTGAGCGCGACGCCGAAAGCGGCGAGCGGTGCGCGGCGCCGCAACCTCCGGAACTGACGCGTCCGCTCGCAGCGTTGACCGGGGCGCCGCGCCGCTACGGTTGGCACGGCACCCTGGTCGCGCCGTTCCGGCTTGCCGAAGGCATCACGCAGGCACATGTCCTGCAAGCCACACGTGAATGGGCGCGGACGCAGAGTGCCTTTGTGTTGCCGGTGGAAGCCGCGACGCTGGGCGATTTCGTCGCACTGAGGCCGTCCACCGCGCAAGGGGAGACTAGCATTCGCGAGCTGGCAACGAGCGCGTTGCAAACGCTCTATCCATTACGTGCACGGCCATCCGCCGCCGAGGTAGCCCGCCGGTCGGCGGCACCGCTGAGCGAACGGCAACGCGCGCTGCTGGCCGAATGGGGTTATCCGTATGTGCTCGACGAATTCCGTTTTCACATGACGCTCTCCAGTTCGCTCGCGGATGCGCAGGAGCGTGCCACGCTGGTTGCATGGTGGCAGGCGCAAACGCCCGCGCTCGGACCGCTGATTGTCGACCACGCTGCGCTCTTCGTCGAACCGGCGCCCGGTGAGCCGTTCGTGTTGTGGCAGCGCGTGCCGTTTCAGACCGACGAGGTGAAATAACAATGACAGGTCGTTTGGTTTATGTAATGGGACCGTCCGGCGCGGGTAAGGACTCGTTGCTGGAGTTCGCGCGCAAGCGTTTGATGGGCGAACCGATTCTGTTCTCGCACCGCTATATCACGCGGCCGAGCGGCAATGGCGAAGCGCACGTGGCATTGAGCGTCGAAGAATTCGCGGTGCGCTCGGTGCTCGGCCTGTTCGCGCTCGAATGGTCGAGCCACTCGCTGCGCTATGGCATCGGTATCGAACTGGATGCATGGCTCGCGCGCGGTTGCACGGTTGTCGTCAACGGCTCGCGTCAGTATGTGCAGCACGCGCTGGCGCGTTATCCGAACATGGAAGTGGTGCACGTGGACGCCGCGCCGCATATTCTCGAAGCCCGGCTCGGCGCGCGGGCGCGCGAGTCGGTGGAACAGGTCGCGGCGAGGCTCGCGCGCCGCGCGCCGTTCTCGTTGCCGGATGGCGTGCGCTGCACCACGATCGACAACTCCGGCGCGCTAGACGAAGCGGGCCACGCGCTGATTGCGTTCCTGAAGGCGGAAGCCGACGTTCAGTAACCCGTACTATCCGGTTTGCGTCACGGCCGATTGCGTCACGCGGAGCTCGCGCGCGGCGGCGCGCGGGCAGCGATGATGGGGCTGCGGTGGCGAATGCGTGCAACTGCTGCAGCTTCGTTCGGATAAGCCCTTCCGTGACGGTTGTTGGTCAGGATGAGAAAACAGCATCTTGTTCGAACAAAGCGGCGTAGCTATAGTGCTCGCTTGTTCGCCGCGTTGTGCCGCGGCCATGAATCAACGGAGCCATAGAAATGAGCGAAGCCGCGCGTTTTACCGAAGTGTCCGACCTGGCGCCTGCCGCCGAGAGCCTGCGCGAGATCCGCCATCACATTCACCACCATCCGGAACTGGCTTACGAGGAACACCAGACGGGCGAACTGGTCGCCGGAAAGCTCGAACAGTGGGGCTGGCAGGTCACGCGCGGCGTCGGCCAGACGGGTGTGGTCGGCACGTTGAAGGTGGGCGACGGCAAGCGCAGCATTGGTATTCGCGCCGACATGGACGCGTTGCCGATCATCGAGCAAACCGGCTTGCCCTATGCGAGCGGCACGCACGGCAAGATGCACGCATGCGGCCACGACGGCCATACCACCATGCTGCTCGGGGCGGCGCAACGCCTCGCGGCCACACGCAATTTTTCCGGCACGGTGCATCTGTACTTCCAGCCGGCCGAAGAAAGCGGCATCGACAGCGGTGCGCTGAAGATGATCAACGACGGCCTGTTCGAGCGCTTTCCCTGTGACGCCGTGTTCGGCATGCACAACCATCCCGGCGAACAGCCGGGCGTGCTGCTGTTTCGCAAAGGGCCGTTCATGTCGGCGGGCGACAAGGCGATCATCACGATCGAAGGCGTGGGCGGCCACGCGGCGCGTCCGCATCTGACGGTCGATCCGGTGGTGGTGGCGGCGAGCATCGTGATGGCGTTGCAGACCATCGTCGCGCGCAATGTCGATCCGTCGCAGCCGGCGGTGGTAACGGTCGGCGCCATGCATGCGGGCACCGCGAACAACGTGATCTCCAGCAGCGCGAAGCTGGAGCTGAGCGTGCGCTCGTTCAGCCCCGAAGTGCGCGCGCTGTTGAAGAAGCGCATTACCGAACTTGCCGAAAGCCAGGCCGCGAGCTATGGCGGCAAGGCGGTGGTGGAATACATCGAAGGCTATCCGGTCGTCGTCAATTCGGATGCCGAAACGGATTTCGCGGTGGGGGTGGCACGCGAACTGGTTGGCGACGACAAGGTAGTCGCGCAGACCGATATTCTGATGGGCAGCGAAGACTTTGCCTTCATGCTGCAGAAGCGGCCGGGCACGTTTTTACGGATCGGCAACGGCGCGGGCGAAGACGGCTGCATGGTGCATAACCCGCACTATGACTTCAACGACCGCAATCTGCCGGTTGGCGCGGCGTTCTGGACCCGGCTGGTGGAGCGCTATCTGGGGCAGTGATCCGGCCATCGAGTCGTGCCGATCGCCCGTCGCGGCGCCCGCCGCCGGAATTACCCGCGCCTCGCCACCATCTCCGAGACGGTTTGCGCGGCGTGCTGCAGCGGCTCCAGAAACGCCTTCACCATCTGCTTTGCCGAATTGCGCTGCGCGTTGCCGCTGATATTCATCGCGGCGATCACGCGTCCCTGCCGGTTGCGAATCGGCGCGGATAACGAAATCAGTCCGCCTTCCAACTCCTGATCGACGATCGCCCAGCCCTGGCGGCGCACCTGCGCGATCAGCTTCTTCAGCTCTTCCTTGTCGGTAACTGTACGCGGCGTATGCGCATAGAGCGGCGCCGAATTCAGCGTCGCCTCGAGCGTTTCGTCGTCGAGCGCGGCAAGCAGCACGCGGCCCATCGACGTGCAATACGCCGGCAAGCGGCTGCCGATCGACAGGTTGATCGTCATGATCTTGTGCGTCGGCACGCGCAGCACGTAGACGATCTCGGTGCGATCGAGCACGGCCGCCGAGCAGCTTTCGTGAACCTGTGCCGACAGTTGTTCCATCACCGGCTCGGCGAGGTTCCAGAACGGCATGGAGGTCAGATACGCGAAGCCGAGGTCGAGAATCTTCGGCGTGAGGCGAAAGAGGCGCCCTTCGGCCTCCACATAACCGAGCGTCTGCAAGGTCAGCAAGATGCGGCGCGCGCCGGCGCGCGTGAGGCCGGTGGCGGCGGCGACGTCGGTGAGCGTCTGTTCGGGGCGCGTGGCGTCGAACGCGCGGATCACGGCGAGGCCGCGCGCAAACGACTGCACATAGGAGTCGCCCGGTTTGTCCGGGGCCGGTTCGGCGGAAGACGGCGGCAGGGCTTGGCTCATGGACCTTGAAAGATGCGTTCGAGAAAGGGCGGACGCGCGTCGCACATGTTCACCCGGCGCAATGCGACGCAAAGGCGTGACGATAGCTTAAGCCTTCTGTTTCGCCAACTTTGCCGCTTGGCGAGCAAAAATGCCAGGGTTTGCATGGATGCAGGCCGCATCCAAAATTTGTATGATGACCCGATAACATGATCAATCGAGGCATCGATGTTCGACAAGATTCCTGCGCGGGCGTTGAGCGACACGGTCGCGCAACAGTTGCTGAAGCAGATCGATAAAGGCACTTTCAAGCGCGGCGGCAAGCTCCCCACCGAGGCCGTGCTCGCGCAGCAGTTCGGCGTGAGCCGCACGGTGATCCGCGAGGCGATCTCGCGGTTGAAGAACGAGGGCGTGGTCGAACCGCGCCAGGGCAGCGGCGTGTTCATCGCCGCGCACGGCGCGATCCGGCCGCTGCGGATCGATTACGCGGAAGCGGTCGAGCCGGGTTCGGTGGTGCAGATTCTCGCGTTGCGCCGGGCCATCGAGGCGGAGGTTGCATCGGAGGCCGCCATGCGCCGCAGCGACGCCGACATGGTGTCGATCGATGCGGCGCTCGCGAAGATCGACGAAGCCGTGGCCGAAGGCGAAGACGGCGTGGCGGAAGACGTCGCGTTCCATCGCGCGATCGCGGCGGCCACCGGCAATCCGTATTTCCTCAAGACCCTCACGTTCCTGAACCAATACCTTGAAGCCGGCACGGTCGTCACGCGCCACAACGAAGCGTTGCGCGAAGACTTTTCGCGTCAGGTGCGCGAAGAGCATGCCGCGATCGCCGCCGCGATTCGGGCCGGCGATCCGATGGCGGCGCGCAATGCGGCGCGAACCCATATGTACAACGCGGCACGGCGTCTCGCGGAAGCGGGGATTTGCTGAGCTTCATTACAGGGCTTCAGTGCGGTGCGTCCGGGTTCGGCTACGGCCGCGAACGTCCAACGAATACATAGAGGTCAAGCATGTCCAGAAATGTCGGTGTCATCGGTCTTGGCGCAATGGGCCTGGGCGTCGCGCGCTCGTTGTTGCGCGCGGGTCTGCGGGTGCATGCGTGCGACCTGCGCAGCGAAGTCCTGAATGCGTTCGTCGCGGAAGGCGGCGTGGGTTGGGCCACGCCAGCCGAACTCGGCGCGCAATGCGAGGTGGTCGTCACGCTGGTCGTGAATGCCGCGCAAACCGAGGCCGTGCTGTTCGGCGAGCAGGGCGCAATCGCCGCGATGAAAAAGGGCGGCGTGGTGATCGCGAGCGCAACCGTGGCGCCGGACTTCGCGATCGAACTCGGCAAGCGGATCGAGGCGGCCGGTTTGCAGATGCTCGACGCACCGGTTTCGGGCGGCGCGGCGCGCGCGGCGTCCGGCGAGATGACCATGATGACGTCCGGTCCGGCGGCGGCCTATGCCGCGTGCGAAGACGTGCTGGCAGCAATGGCCGGCAAGGTGTATCGCCTCGGTGCCGAACACGGCGCGGGCTCGAAAGTGAAGATCATCAATCAGTTGCTGGCCGGCGTGCATATCGCGGTAGCCGCCGAGGCTATGGCGCTCGGCTTGCGCGAGGGCGTCGATCCGGATGCGCTGTACGAGGTCATCACGCACAGCGCGGGCAATTCGTGGATGTTCGAAAACCGCGTGCCGCACATTCTCAACGGCGACTACACGCCGCTCTCGGCCGTCGATATTTTCGTCAAGGATCTCGGTCTCGTGCTCGATACCGCGCGTGGTTCGAAATTCCCGTTGCCGTTGTCCGCCGCGGCGCATCAGATGTTCATGATGGCGTCCTCGGCCGGTCACGGCGGTGAAGACGATTCGGCGGTCATCAAGATTTTCCCCGGCATCGACGTGCCGGCGGCGAAGTAACCGGAGTCGCGCCATGACGGCCAATACGAAACGCGCGCTGCTCGGCTGTATCGCCGACGATTTCACCGGCGCCACCGATCTCGCCAACATGCTGGTGCGCGGCGGCATGCGCACGGTGCAGACCATCGGCGTGCCCGCATCGGATGAAACGATCGCGGCCGATGCCGTGGTGGTCGCGTTGAAATCGCGCACCATTCCCGCCGCCGACGCGGTCGCGCAATCGCTCGCCGCGCTCGACTGGTTGCGCGCGCAAGGATGCCGCCAGTTCTTCTTCAAGTACTGCTCGACCTTCGATTCGACCGATGCGGGCAATATCGGCCCGGTGACGGATGCGCTGCTCGACGCGTTATCCGCCGACGGCAATGCCGGCGCATTCACGATTGCCTGCCCGGCATTTCCCGAGAACGGGCGCACGATCTTTCGCGGCCATCTGTTTGTCGGCGACGTATTGCTCAACGCGTCCGGCATGGAGAACCATCCGCTCACGCCGATGCGCGACGCGAACCTCGTGAGCGTGCTGCAACGTCAGACCCGATCGAAAGTCGGTCTCGTACGTTACGACGCCGTGGCGCGAGGCGTGTCGGCGGTGGGCAAGTCGTTCGATACGTTGCGCCGTGAAGGCGTGCGCATGGCGATTGCCGACGCGGTGTCCGACGCCGACCTCTACATACTCGGCGAAGCCTGCGCCGATCTCTCGCTGATTACCGGCGGTTCCGGCATTGCGCTGGGTTTGCCGGCCAATTTTCGGCGTGCGGGTTTGCTGGAAGACCAGGCGGACGCCGCGCAACTGCCGCGTATCGAGGGATTGTCGGCGGTGCTGGCCGGCAGCGCGTCGAAGGCGACCAACGCCCAGGTGGCCGAGTGGCGTGCCACACGACCTGCGTTCCGCGTCGATCCGCTCGCCGCGGCGCGTGGCGAGAAAGTCGTCGAGCAGGCGCTGGCTTTCGCGCAACCGTACCTCGACAAGGGCGAACCCATGCTGATCTACGCCACCGCCACGCCCGACGAAGTCAAGGCGGTGCAACGCGAACTCGGTGTGAACGAAGCAGGGCATCTGGTCGAAGCCACGTTGGCGTCGATTGCGCGCGGCCTGCGCGAGTGCGGCGTGCGCAAGTTCGTGGTGGCGGGCGGCGAAACCTCGGGCGCGGTGGTACAGGCGCTCGACGTGCACACGCTGCGAATCGGTGCGCAGATCGATCCCGGCGTGCCGGCCACCGCGACGACCGGCGCCGAGCCGCTCGCGCTCGCCCTGAAATCCGGCAATTTCGGCACGACGGACTTCTTCGAAAAGGCACTGCGCCATCTGGACGGAGACATGCAATGACCCGTGCGCCCGCACTCCATACGACGAACGAAGCACGCGTGCGCGAAGAAATCTGCGTGACCGGCACGAGTCTTTATCAACGCGGCTATACGGTGGGCACCGCCGGCAACATCAGTGCGCGGCTCGACGACGGCTGGCTGATCACGCCGACCGATGCCTGTCTCGGTCGGCTCGATCCCGCCGATATCGCAAAGGTCGATCTCGACGGCAATGCGGTGTCCGGCGCACGCCCGTCGAAAACGCTGGCACTGCATCGCGGCATCTATGCGCGCAACGGCGAAGCGCGCGGCATCGTCCATACCCATTCGACGCATCTGGTCGCCTTGACTCTCGCGGGCGTGTGGCGCGAGACCGACGTTCTGCCGCCCATCACGCCGTACTACGTGATGAAAGTGGGCCACGTCCCCCTGATTCGTTACAGGCGTCCTGGCGATCCGCAAGTCGCCGAACAGATCGCCGCGCTTGCCGATAGCGTTCGCGCCGTGCTGCTGGAGCGTCTCGGCCCGGTGGTGTGGGAGCGCTCGGTGGCGCAAGCCGCGTATGCGCTCGAAGAACTCGAAGAGACCGCGCGTTTGTGGCTGATGACTAACCCGCGGCCCGCGCCGCTCGATGAAGCCGCACTCGAAGAACTGCGCGCCGTGTTCGGCGCGCGCTGGTAGACAACACTCACAAAACAAAGCCAGGCCGCGCCCGATGCGCCGCGCCGGCCATCCATTCAAGGAGACAATGCATGAGTTCGTATCAGACCGCATCCAGCCGCCCGATTGCAGCCGCCGCCGCTGCCGCGGGACAACCCGGCGCCGCCGAAGTGGAGCGCACCTATAAGAAAGTGTTCTGGCGCATCGTGCCGTTTCTGATGCTGTGCTACGTGGTCGCCTATCTGGACCGCGTGAATGTCGGCTTCGCGAAGCTGCAAATGTCGCAAGACCTGGCATTCAGCGAAACAGTGTTCGGTCTCGGCGCCGGCGTGTTTTTCATCGGCTATTTTCTGTTCGAATTGCCGAGCAACATTCTGATGCACAAGATCGGCGCGCGCATCTGGATCGCGCGGATCATGATCACGTGGGGGCTGCTATCGGCGGTGTTCGTGTTCGTGAAGACGCCCATGCAGTTCTATATCTTGCGTTTCCTTCTGGGTCTCGCCGAAGCCGGTTTCTATCCCGGCGTGATCCTGTACCTGACTTACTGGTTTCCGTCGCATCGGCGCGCAAAGATCATTGCGGTGTTCATGTCGGCGATTCCAGTGTCGGGCATCTTCGGCAATCCGCTGTCCGGCTGGATCATGCAGACGTTCCACAACAGCTCGGGTTTCGCGGGCTGGCAATGGATGTTCCTGATCGAAGCGATCCCCGCCATCGCGATCGGCATCGCCACGATCCTGTATCTCGACAACGGCATTTCCAGCGCGAAGTGGCTGAACGAGCGCGAAAAGCGGCTGCTCACCGATGAAATCGCCGCCGCGCAGCCGCAGGAAAAGACGCAGAAACATTCCGTCGGCGCAGTGTTCCGCGATCCGCGCACGTGGTTGATGTCGCTGATCTATTTCGCGTTCGTCACCGGACAATACGGCCTCACGTTCTGGATGCCGACGCTGGTCAAATCGACCGGTGTAACGGATGCATTCAATATCGGCTTGCTGAGCGCGATTCCGTTTCTGTGCGCGATCGTGGTGATGAATCTGATGGGACATAGCGCCGACAAGCGCCGTGAGCGCCGCTGGCATCTGATCGTGCCGGCGCTGTTCGGCGCGATCGGCTTCACGGTGGCAGCGTCGTTTGCGGACAACACGGTGGTGTCGATCGTGTTTCTCTCGCTCGCTGCCGCCGGTGTGCTGACCTGCGCGCCGCTGTTCTGGTCGTTGCCCACTGCGTTCATGTCGGGCGCGACCGCCGCGGCCGGCATTGCGATCATCAATTCGATCGGCAATCTCGCGGGTTTTGCGAGCCCTTACATGATCGGCTATCTGAAGGATCTCACGCACAGCACGCAGACCGGCATGTACGTGCTGGCCGGCATGCTCGTGATCGGCGCGATCGCCACGTGGCTCACGCCGCCCAAACTGGTCAACCGATAAACCGATACTCGCGCGCGGTATGAGTCGCTGCCGCGCGCGGGATCAAACCGTTTTCAAGGAGTCGCTGCCATGCCTCGCTTCGCCGCCAACCTCACGATGATGTACAACGAGCACGCTTTCCTCGACCGTTTCGCCGCTGCGGCGCAAGACGGCTTCAAAGCGGTCGAGTTTCTGTTCCCCTACGACTTCCGTGCCGACGAGATCAAGGCGCGGCTCGACGCGAGCAGTCTGACGCAAGCGCTCTTCAATGCGCCGCCCGGCGACTGGGCCGGCGGCGAACGCGGCATTGCGTCGCTGCCGGGCCGCGAGGACGAATTCCGTCGCGGCATCGACACGGCGCTCGACTACGCGCGCGTGATCGGCAATCGCAAGCTGCATGTGATGGCCGGGCTGATCGGCGCGGATCAGCCGCGCGCGAAGCATCGCGAGGTATACCTGAGCAATCTCGCGCATGCCGCCAGGGCCGCGCAGGCCGAAGGCATCACGGTCGTGATCGAGCCGATCAATACGCGCGACATGCCGGGTTTTTTTCTGACCCGTCAGGACGAAGCACAAGCGGTCTGCGCGGAAGTCGGCGCGCCGAATCTTAAGGTGCAATTCGACTGCTATCACTGCCAGATCGTGGAGGGCGATCTCGCGCTCAAACTCAAACGCGATATGGCGGGCATCGGCCACATTCAGATCGCGGGCGTGCCGGAGCGGCATGAGCCCGATACGGGCGAGCTGAACTATCCGTATCTGCTCGAACTGATCGACTCGCTCGGCTACGACGGCTACATCGGCTGCGAATACCGGCCGCGCGCGGGCACCTCGGCCGGTCTCGGCTGGCTCAAACCGTATCTGAACGCGAACCGCTAACAAGGACGAAATACATCATGAAAGTACTGATTACCGGCGGCGCCGGTTTTCTCGGCCAGCGTCTCGCGCGTGAGCTGCTCGCGCGCGGTTCCCTGAAGGACACGCAAGGCACGCCGCAAGCAATTACCGAACTCGTGCTGCTCGACGTGGTGAAGGCCAACGATTTCGGCGACAGCCGCGTGCGCGCGGAAGTTGGCGATATCGCCGAGCGCAGCGTGCTCGGGCACGTGATCGACGACAGGACGTCGGCGATCTTCCATCTGGCCGCGATCGTGAGCGGGCAGGCCGAAGCGGATTTCGATCTCGGCATGCGCATCAATCTGGATGCGTCGCGGCTGCTGCTGGAAACGTGCCGGCAGCGTGGCCACCGTCCGCGCGTGCTCTTCACGAGCTCGGTGGCGGTGTATGGCGGCGAGCTGCCCGACGTCGTGCAGGACGATACCGCGCTGAATCCGCAGTCGTCGTATGGCGCGCAGAAGGCGATCGCGGAGTTGTTGCTCAACGATTACGCGCGGCGTGGTTTCGTCGACGGCCGGGTGCTGCGGCTGCCGACCATCAGCGTGCGGCCGGGCAAGCCGAATGCCGCAGCCTCGTCGTTCGCGAGCGGCATCATTCGCGAGCCGTTGAACGGCGAAGCGGCAGTGTGCCCGGTCGCGGGCTCGACGCGCTTGTGGCTGCTGTCGCCGCGCAAGGCGATCGAGAGTCTGATCGCCGGACTCGAACTCGATTCCGCCGCGCTCGGCAACCAGCGCGTGCTGAATCTGCCGGGCATTTCGGTGAGCGTCGACGAAATGGTCGCCGCGCTGCGCGAAGTGGCGGGCGACGCGGCCGTCGGGCGGATCGTGTGGGAACCGGATGCGCGAGTCGAAAAAATCGTGGGCAGCTGGCCGGGACGGTGGGATACGTCGCGTGCGCAAGCGCTGGGGCTAAGCGGCGAGCGCAGCTTTGCCGACGTGATCCGCAGTTATGTCGCGGACGAGCATATCCAGATCCGCTAGTCGTAGTTCTGCTTGCCGCGGTTTCGCACAGAGCCCTACAGCGGTCCTCATGCACGCCGCAGGCAGTCTTCCAGCCTCGTGCCGGCGCCTTGACCAAGGCGCGCCGGCACGGGCGCGTCAATCGTCAGATCCTTTTGCAAGAATCGTCGCAGGCTGCACGTATTCCCTGGTGCGGGCGCGGCCGCGCTTGACATGGTTTCGGCCGCGCGCCTATTATCGAGGCTGGTTGTTCGATATATGACCGTGTGTTCGTGTAAAGAACAAATAGCTTCAGTCCCGAGGTCATCGTTTATCATCCGCGCGAGGCTGAGTTGACGTGAGGGCTGCCCCGCAGCTGCTTCCCGTCGCGTTCAAGTCCACTTGCAGGACGCCGGGCCGGCGCATCCGTGCATCCAGCCTGCGCCGCGCCGCGCCGCAATTCCGGTCGTGGCGCAGCGCATGCAGCACATCCATTGGAGACATCATGACCGAAGCATTCCTGTGCGACGCGATTCGCACCCCTATCGGCCGCTATGCGGGATCGCTGTCGTCGGTGCGCGCAGACGATCTGGGCGCCGTGCCGCTCAAAGCGCTGATGGAGCGCAACAAAGACGTCGACTGGAACGCGATCGACGACGTGATCTACGGCTGCGCGAACCAGGCCGGCGAGGACAACCGCAACGTCGCGCGCATGTCGCTGCTGCTGGCCGGCTTGCCGCAAGGCGTGCCGGGCACGACGGTGAACCGCCTGTGCGGTTCGGGCATGGACGCGGTCGGCATTGCGGCGCGCGCCATCAAATCGGGCGAGGCCGCGTTGATGGTGGCCGGCGGTGTGGAAAGCATGAGCCGCGCGCCGTTCGTGATGGGCAAGGCGGCCAGCGCGTTCTCGCGCCAGGCCGAGATTTACGACACGACCATCGGCTGGCGCTTCGTCAATCCGTTGATGAAGAAACTGTACGGTGTCGATTCGATGCCGGAAACCGGCGAAAACGTCGCGACCGACTACAACATCAGCCGCGCCGATCAGGATGCTTTCGCGTTGCGCAGCCAGCAGAAGGCGGCGCGCGCGCAACGCGACGGCACGCTCGCGCAGGAAATCGTCGGCGTGACGATCGCACAGAAGAAGGGCGATCCGGTCACGGTATCGCAAGACGAGCATCCGCGCGAGACGAGTCTCGATGCGCTCGCGAAACTCAAGGGCGTGGTGCGTCCGGACGGCACGGTCACGGCAGGCAATGCTTCCGGCGTGAACGACGGCGCAGCGGCGCTGCTGCTCGCCAATGAAGAAATCGCAAAGCGTTTCGGCCTCACGCCGCGTGCTCGCGTGCTGGGTATTGCAACGGCCGGCGTCGCGCCGCGCGTGATGGGCATCGGCCCGGCGCCCGCCACGCAAAAACTGCTGGCGCGTCTGAACATGACCGTCGATCAATTCGATGTGATCGAACTGAACGAGGCGTTTGCTTCGCAAGGTATCGCCGTGCTGCGCGCACTCGGCGTGGCCGACGACGACGCGCGCGTGAATCCGAATGGCGGCGCGATCGCGCTCGGCCACCCGCTCGGCATGAGCGGCGCGCGTCTGGTGACCACCGCGATGTATCAGTTGCATCGTACGCAGGGCCGTTTTGCGCTGTGCACGATGTGCATCGGCGTCGGGCAGGGCATTGCGATCGCGATTGAACGGGTGTGAGGGTTTAGCGGTCGAGCCGGCGCGCTTGGGTTCAAGCTTTGGTTCAAGAAAAAAGAAACAGCTTCTTCGCTCACGCGACGAGGCTGTTTTTTTTTGTGCCGCGCGCAGATCAGGCGGATATCGAATTTGCGTCTGATTCGGATTATGTTCGAATGTCACGGAACATTGATTTCGCATTCGCCAGTCTTGCAGTATGTATTTAATTCTGGCCGCATTTCAGACATGCCGGTCATTAAGAGCGGCCGGGAAATGTCACAGTATTGTCAATGGGTGGCATTTCGCTGCGGCGCAACGCCGCGGCGCCTGACAGCACTGCCAGCATTCATTCGAAAATCACAATTCAATCAATCAAAGTTCGCTGCAAGCCATGTAAAATCGTCCGCGTCGTACCTTTTAAAAACTATCATCCTGACGATATCCTGGGTACTCGCGGCGTTAAACATCGGCATTCCAGAGTTTCAGATTGCCGTCTCGCCGAATCAAATAATTTTTCAAGGAGCACATATATGAAGGCAGCGACAATTGGCGCAGCGTTGATGGTCGCGGCATTCGCCGCAGCTCAGCCGGCGTGGGCGCAAGATTCGATGGCCAGTGCCGCGCAGGGCGTTGTCAGCGCAGTGGAGCCGGTGCATGTGAAGGCGCAGATCGTCGGCATCGATCCGGGCAGCCGCACGCTCACGCTCAAAGGGCCGGACGGTAACGCGGTGGTCGTGCTGGTGAGCCAGCAGGTCGCCGGTTTCGACCAGTTGAAAGTGGGTGACCGGGTTGACGTGCTCTACAAGAACGCGCTGCTCGTGAAGGCAGAGAAAGTCAGCGGTAAAGACAAGGGTGTTCGTGCGCGCGTCGATACGCAGGTGTACGCGCCGGCCTCGGGCGGCTTCGAATCGGCACGCCAGGTCGAGGTGCTCGCCACGGTGCAGAAGATCGATCGCAAGAAACGGCTGGTCACGCTGCGCGGCGCGTATCAGACGCAAACGCTCCAGGTCGGACCGGACGTCGATCTGAAGGACGTCAAGGTGGGCGATACGATCCATGCGGTCTTCGTGTCGGCAGCGGCGGTGGAAGTCACGCCGCAAGACGCGGCGAAGTGATCGCCGTCACGCCCGCACTAACGTTCACATCAACGCTATGCGCGCGAGCGTGACAATGCCTTCATGCAAGACGGCATGTGGGTCGTTCTGAGTCCGCAAGCCCGTCAGACAGACGTACCGAAACACCCCTCATAGCAGGGGTGTTTGTTTATCGGGCGCGCGCAAGCCTCGTCGATCGCGCGTTCATCAGCGCTGCTAACGCGGCGCAGGCGGTCCGAGGCTCAACCATGCGAGCCTTCCCAGCCAGCGTCTGAACGGGCCAACTTTCGGCGCAAGCGCATAGCTCAATGACACCCGCGCGGCGCATTCGCTATCCGTACTGAGCCATACGCGCTCACCGCGTTGCAACTGGAATGTCTGTCCCGGGTCGAGCCAATGATCGTAAGGGGAACTGATGCGTGTGAGCCAGAGGCGCTCGTCTTTCACTGCAAGCGTGCTGTCGGCTTCGACACGCCAGGTCAGCGTAGCGCCAGGCATTACAGAAAAATGCACCACCACCTTCGGTAGACGCTCGTGCTGCTGATATGCAACCGGACTCGAGTCGTCATCCATGCACTGCGGGCTTGCCTGATCCATCTTGCTCTCCGTCATCAAGCCGGCGGACGGAGGCGCGCACAAAACAAAAGGCCCCTTCCGTTACCGGCGGGGCCTTGGGGATTGGTTACGCAGATTAGACTGCTAACGCACGCATACCCCCAATGGCCAGCCGATCATGGCTCGCTTCGGGTGTGTAATCGCATTAGCGATGGAGATGTGCGTCAACATGGGATTGAGTGTGCCGTTTTGCCGCGGGTCTTGTCAACAGGAAATCGCAATCCATGCAGACGGCTATACGAACCACGTAACCTGCATTTCACCTCCCGGCCACGTTGCGAAGCTGATCGAGCAAGCCGCGGCAACCTCCAGCAAGCAATGATCGACCGCGATGCGCCGCCTGAGATCGTACCGATTGCTCGATGCGGTATTCGCGACGGTCTCACGCCGCACGCGAGGCAGCCCGCTGCTGCCGCAACACCTTCACGAAGTTCAGCACGGTCGGCGACTTCTCGCGTTGCCGATGAATCAGCGCGATACCTGTTGAAAGCGGTTTGCCCTGCAGTTCGTGGTACGACACGCCTTCCACCTGGATCTGCCGGATCGATGCGGGAACCACCGCAACTCCGAATCCCGCCGCCACGAGGTTAGCCGCCGACGAGATCTGCGGCGACTCCATGCCGATGGCGGGCGCAAAGCCGGCCTCACGGCACGCGCTGATGATCGAGTCGTACAGGTTCGGGCCGATCGGCCGCGGAAAGAGGATGAACGGATCTTTCGCCAGGCCCGCCAGATCGACGCGCCGCCGCCGGCTCAGGCGGTGGCTAGCCGGCAGCACGACCAGCATGTCTTCGTCGACCAGCGGTTCCACGACCAGATCCCGGCAGTTCAGCGGCATGCGCACCAGAGCGGCGTCGAGTTGCCGCTCAGCCACCTTGTCGAGCAGCAGCGAACTGTTGCTCTCCTCGCAACTGATGGACACGCGCTCATAGGCATGCCGATACTGTTGCATCGTCATCGCGACGGTGGGATGAAACACCGTGGAACCCGCGAACCCAAGCGAAAGCCGCCCGGTCTCTCCGCGCCCCGCGTTCTGCACTTCGACAAACGCCTCTCGCGCATCCTCCACGATGCGCTGGGCACGCTCGCGAAACAGCCGCCCGGCCTCGGTCAATTCGACGCGGCGCGGATGGCGGATGAACAACCGCGTGCCGATTTCCCGCTCCAGCTTCAGGATTTGCTGGCTCAAAGGCGGTTGGGCGATGCCGAGGTGCGTTGCGGCGTCCGTGAAATGCAGGTGCTCGGCGACCGCGAGGAAGTAGCGTAACTGGCGGAATTCCATATCTTTTTCGTCTCCAGAAAGTGACTTCGAGATATTGGACTAATGACTGCGCTCATTCTAACCTTTGCGTCAACCCGATGCGCTCAAAGGCCGCACCCGAACCACCGGCCGGGATCGACGCGTATCTCACCCAACATTTCCCGAGGAGAAGTTCGATGTCCGCAGCGCGCACACCACTAGCCAACCTGCCGGCCAACGCGGCCCAAATGCTCGTTGCGGATTTGCGCAACATCGTCGGCAGGAAGCACACGCTGACGGGTGACGGTGCGACCCATCGCTATTGCACGGGCTTTCGTTTCGGCGCGGGCAGGGCGCTCGCCGTAGTGCGTCCCGGCACAGTCGTCGAACAGTGGAAGGTGTTGCAGGCATGCATCGCGGCGAACGTGATTGTCATTACGCAGGCGTCGAATACGGGCCTCACCGGCGGCTCGACGCCTGATGGCAACGACTACGATCGCGACATCCTGATTGTCAGCACGACCCGGATGAAGAAGGTGTACGTCATCGACGACGGCAAGCAGGTGGTCTGCCTTCCGGGCGCGACGCTCGATCAGTTGGAAAAAGTGCTGAAGCCTCTCGGCCGCGAGCCACATTCGGTGATCGGCTCGAGTTGCATCGGCGCTTCGGTATTCGGTGGTGTCTGCAACAACTCGGGCGGTGCGCTGGTGCAACGCGGGCCGGCATATACGGAAATGGCGGTATTCGCGCAGGTCGATGCGACAGGCAGACTGAACCTGGTCAACCATCTCGGCATCTCACTGGGCAAGACGCCGGACGAGATTCTCGGCCGACTCGAACGCGGTGAGTTTTCTGCTGCCGATGTCCGGCACGACGCGGGCGCCGGGTCGGACCGCGGCTACGCGACACACGTGCGTGAGATCGATGCCGATACACCGGCGCGCTTTAACGCCGATCCGCAGCGCCTCCATGAAGCGTCGGGCTCCGCCGGCAAGCTGATGGTGTTCGGCGTGCGGCTCGACACCTTTCCGATCGAGCAGAATGCCAAGGTGTTCTATATCGGCACGAACCGGCCGGACGAGCTTACGGTGATCCGCCGCCACGCGCTGCACGACTTCAAGCATCTGCCGATCTCTGGCGAATACCTGCATCGCGATGCCTTCGACATTGCGGAGGAGTACGGCAAGGATACTTTCCTCGCGATCAATTACCTCGGCACTTCCAGGCTGCCCGCGCTATTCGGACTGAAAAGCCGCTTCGACGCGCTATTCGATCGCCTTGGTTTTTTCCCTTCGCATTTCACCGACCGCGTGATGCAGGCCGCGAGCCGGCTGTTTCCGAGCCATCTGCCGCCGCGCATGAAGCAGTATCGCGACAAATACGAGCATCACCTGATGCTGAAGGTGGCGGCTGGCAGCGTCGAGGAAACGCGCGCTTTTCTCTCCGGCTATTTCGAAAGCGCGACCGGCGGTTATTTCGAATGCACCGACGAAGAAGGCAGGAAAGCGTTCCTGCATCGCTTCGCCGCCGCTGGCGCCGCAGTTCGCTACCGCGCGGTGCATCCGCGTGAGGTGGAGAACATCGTCGCGCTCGACGTGGCGTTGCGCCGCAACGATCGCGACTGGATCGAGACGCTGCCACCCGAGATCGAAGAGACGATTTCCATCAAGCTGTACTACGGCCACTTCCTGTGCCACGTGTTCCACCAGGATTACATCGTGAAGAAGGGCAACGATTGCCTCGAAGTCGAACACAAGATGTGGACGCTGCTGGACCGCCGCGGCGCGGAATATCCGGCGGAACATAACGTCGGGCATCTGTATCACGCGAAGCCGCAGCTCGCCGCGTTCTATCAGCAACTCGATCCTTGCAACTGCTTCAACCCGGGAATCGGACAGATGTCGAAGTTCGCGAATTATCGCGAAGCGGCGGGTTGAAGCGCCACGATTGAGGAGGTGACTGGAAGAGGGCGGCTGAACGCCAGCTCAATTCAACGCGCCAACGCCCGCGTCATGGAGAATCTTGCTCCACATGGTCGAGTCGTCGCGAATTCGCTGACGCAATTGAGCCGGCGTGCTGGTCTCCAGCGTAATGCCGCGGGAAGCCGCGAACCCGCGCACGTCGGGCGCGGCGAGGGCTCTCACCAATGCGTCGTGCAATTTGTCGACGACCTCTTTGGACGTGCCCGCGGGCGCGAGCAATGCGTGCCATGTCGTCATGATGTAACTCGGCACGCCCGCTTCCTTCATGGTGGGCACGTCCGGCAATGGTCCGAGGCGCTGCGCGCCCGTTACCGCGAGCGGCCTGACTGTGTTGGCCTTGATAAACCCGATCGAACTCGACAGGCTGCCGAACACGAGGTCGGCCTCGCCAGTGAGCACCGGTAAAGCCGTATTCCCCGCATACGTGATGTTCACGGTCTGAGTGCCGGTGCGTGCCATGAACAGCATGTTCGCGAGATACAGCGGACTGCCGACGCCTGCGGTCGACACGTTGAGTTTGCCGGGATGTTCGCGGGCGTACTGAACGAGTTCCTGAAGCGAGTGAACGGGCACCTTCGGATTGACGACAAGCACGAAACCCGATTCGGCCATCATCGAGATCGGTGTGAGATCTTTTTCGACCGAGTACGACAGATCTTTGTACAGAATGGGATTGACGGTCAACTGCGTGCCGAGTCCCCACAGCAGCGTATAGCCGTCCTTCGGCGAATGAGCGACGAGTGCCGCTGCAATGTTCCCCGCCGCACCCGGTCGGTTTTCGATCACGACCGAGGTGTTCAGCGCCTTGCCGAGTTCCTGTCCGACTATGCGCGCCAGCGGATCGGTCTCGCCGCCCGGAGGAAACAGAATCACGATCCGTATCGGGTGGTCGGGATATTCAGCCCGCGCAACCGTTGTCGCGAGTGTGCAAGCTATGCACGACAGCGCGAGGACAAGCCAATGACGGACGCCGCGCATCGATATTCTCCGGTTCGGTGTGAGTTACAACCGCCATGCCCTACCGCGCCACATCACACGGGGACGTTCGCCGGCGAGGCGGATCGCGTCCATTCCGGTTCGTCCATGACGGTTGCGCGATGCATCTCGCGCCGATCCGTCGGCGGCGAGTAGCGCAGGCCGCGGTGTATCAGTGTCCGGTTGTCCCACATCACGAGGTCTTTGACAGTCCAGTGGTGGGTGTAAATGAATTGCGGCTGCGTGGCGAACTCCATCAGTTCCCGCAACAGATCGCGGCCTTCGGGAATCGGCCAGTCCACTACGTGAGTCGCATGCACCGAAAGATAGAGCGTCTTGCGTCCCGACAGCGGATGCGTTTTCACCAGCCGGTGGATCGACGGCTTGAGCATCGCGCGCTCTTCTTCCGGGAAATCGGTGAAGCCGCACATCGCTCGCGTATGAAGGATGTCGAACTCCGCGGAGAGATTTTCAATCGTCTCGCGAAGATCCTGCGGCAATGAGTCATAGACGAGGCGCATGTCGGCGAACTGGGACTCGCCGCCTCTCGTGGGCACCGAGTAGTTGAGCAGGAAAGAGTAGCGGGCGGGAATGGGCTGATACGACTGGTCCGAATGCCAGCGGCGGCTCACAAACGTATTCATGCGACGGTTGTCGCCCGCCTTGAACGTCTCGTTGTCCTTGCCGAGGTTCGAAATGTCGCTGATGCGCGGCTGCAGGCGATGTTCGTTCTGACGCGTCGCGTATTGCACGGAGACCTGTACGGGTCCGAAGTTTTCGCTGAACGCGAGCAATTGATTGTCGTCGATATCCTGCGCCGGGAATACGAGTACCGGATACTGTGCAATTGCCTTGTCGAGGGCTTGCGCGTCGGCAGCCGACAGAGGTTGCCGAAGGTCGAGGCCGGTAATGCGTGCTGCAATGGGTTTTTGGATTGCTTCGACTGCGAAGGTCATGAGCGCCTCATCAATGGAGATGACAGAAAGACTGCTTGTCGGAATGGCCGGCCGGATGCGGGCCAGGTCAGATCAAGCGTAGGCGCGCGCGCCTTCATGCGACAAGCGAGATTAAGTCACAGCGGGCGTGATATCGGCGTGATATCGGCGTGATGTCGATGTGATATCGATGTGAAGCGGGAGCGGCTGGTTGTGACGCGGAGTGTGACTTTAACGCGCTTGTGACGGAGCGGCGTTGCGCCCTAGCATCGCAACACATGCCGCGTGTGGAGGGTGACAGCGCGCTGGAATGACCCGTATTGAACCGCTTATTCACTGCATGGGAGATAGCATGGACCTCGAACTTCGCGGACGCACGGCGCTCGTCACAGGCGCGAGCACGGGCATTGGAACGGGCATTGCAAGGGCGCTGGCGAGCGAGGGCGTGCGGCTTGCGATCACCGCGCGGCGCGATGCACTGCTGGAGGAGGTGGCGGCGTCGATCGTGGCGGAGGGCGGCATGCGGCCGATCGTGATCGTCGGCGATCTCACCGCGCCCGGTCACATCGAGCGCATTCTCGCGCAGGCGACCGACGCGCTGGGGCAGATCGATATTCTGGTGAACAATGCGGGCGCGTCGCGGCCCGCGCCGCTCGATGCGGGCGAAGACGTCTGGGAAGAGGCGTTCGCGCTCAATTTCACCGCAGCGCGACGCATGACACATGCGGTTCTGCCGGCAATGCGCTCGCGCAAATGGGGGCGCGTGATCAATATCAGCGGTTCGATGGAACCGCGTGGACTCAATCCCAGTGGTCCGGCGAAGGCGGCGCTGCATCTATGGGCCAAGAGCCTCTCGCGCGAAATTGCCGCGGACGGCATCACGATCAACACTATCCCGCCGGGCAGAATTCATAGCGAGCAAATCGAAAAGCGCCTGCATCCCACCGAAGAATCGAAACAGGCGTTTATTACGCGCAACGTGCCGATCGGCTACTTCGGCGATCCGCTCGACATCGGTTATCTGGCGGCATTTCTTGCGTCGCCGCGCGCGAGGTACATCACGGGAGATGTGATTCCAGTGGACGGCGGCATGCATTTTTACGCGCACTAATGGTCGATTCGGAAGCGTCCCGCCGCGTGATACGCGGCTTGCTTCGTGCTTCGTTGTTGCCGCGAAGCTCAATGGCTGTTTCTCGCGAGGAAATCGCGAACCACGGCCACCGCGGAAGGAATGCAGCCGGCGGGCTCTTTCCACGGTTGCAGGGTGCGGACACTCGGAGCCAGCCGCGCAAGTTCTTCCGCAATGACCGCCGGGTGCTCCAGGTCGGCGCCCGGCAGGATCAGCATGGGCGTCTGGCACGAGGCGACAAACTCCCGGCTCACGCTCAGGACGAAATCGCCAGCCCACATTCTGCGGCCGAAATCCTCAAGCGCTGTCGGGCTCAGGTCCTGACGATTGGCGGTCAGTTCATCGGCCCACTTGCGCCATGAATTGGGCATGACCTGACGGTTGGCTTCGTCGATACCAATGGGCTGCTGGAGCACCAGCGACGCAACGCGCGACGGTGCGAGCCGCGCAAGATTCAATGCGTAAGACGCGCCGATGCAGCATCCCATTACGTGACAGCGCTCGATACCAAGATGGTTGAGCAACCCGAGATGGTCCGCTGCATACTGATCCCACGGATCGCCGTCGGAGAGCGGGCCGGTCGACTGGCCGGCGTTGCGTTGATCGAGTGCGATCACCTTAAAGTCGTGGCGGAAGATCTCGACGGGATTGAACGCCATGCGCTGCCAGTCGTCGATGGTTGCCCGCATGCCGCCGGGAGGAAGCAATAGCAAAGGAAAGCCGCTTCCATATTGTTCGTAGCGGATCGAAACGTCGCCTTTTCTGAAGAATGTCATTTCGTCCTCGATTGAAAGCTGTCGTACGCGGTCATGGCCGGTCGCGCCACTGCGTTTTACGATCCCACACCGGCAGTGATTCCCACAAGCCCGTTTTTTACACGCACGGTCTGACTTTTGCAGACACTGCCTGCAATCGGCGGCGTCGATCCGACGTACTGGCGCGCGTTCGCACTCGGCGCTCACACGCGGTGTGATCTAAATGCGCTTGTGAGCCCATGCCGACACCTTCTACGATGGCTGAATACTCGCCTCGTGTGGGGCATCATGGAGCAGCTATGGCGTTTACCGTTGAGGTCGTGCACCCGTTATTGGCCGCCCGCATTCACGGCCTCGATCTGCATCAACCCGTCGCGCTGGAAGATGTCGAGGCGATCGAGCAGACAAGCGGCCGTTATCCGGTTCTGATCTTTCCGAAGCAGTTCATCAACGACGACGAACTGCTTGCGTTCAGCGCGAACTTCGGACCGGTCCATACCGCCATGTCGTATCAGACGCGTGAGAAGGAGCACCGGTTGCAGCCGAAAATCACCGACATCTCGAATCTCGGCAAGGACAATCAGACGTTCAAGCGCGGTGATCATCGCCGGATGAACAACTTCGTCAGCAAGCGGTGGCATACGGACGCTTCATATGAAGCAATTCCGGCGCGCTACTCGTTCCTGCTGGCGTATACCGTGGCGCAGCGGGGCGGTGAAACGCAGTTTGCCGATATGCGTGAGGCGTACGACGAGATGCCCGAAGATCTTCGCCCGGTAGTCGAGGATCTGAGCTGCGAGTACAACATCTTGTGGGCGCGCATGCTGAGCGGCTATACCGAGTTTCCGGACGAGGAGCGTGCGAAGCTGCCGCCCGCGCAGCACAAGCTCGTCAGGCGGCATCCCGTGTCGGGACGCAAGACGCTCTATCTGTCGGGGCACGCGACACACGTAGTCGACTGGCCGATTCCTGAAGGCCGCGATCTGCTGCGCGAATTGATGGAATTCGCGACGCAACCTCAGTTCGTCTATACCCATAAATGGCACGAACGCGATCTGGTGATGTGGGACAACCGCGCGTTGATGCACCGCGGGCGCCGCCACATTCCCGATACCGACCCGCGCGAGATGCATCGCGCCACGGTAATGGACGATCCTGCGTGGACGCGAGCGGACAGCAGCGTGCGCAGCGAGGCGGGAACGTGACGTGACGTAAAACATGCGCCGGCGGTTGCGAGAAAACCGCCGCCGGCGCTACGCACGTCACACGTCGGGCTATCAGAAAGAACGCAGAAACAACGCAGAAAGAACGCGCCGCTATTGCGCCCTGAGACCCGCCTGTGCAAAAAGTTGACTCCAGAGCGGCACTTCAGTGCGTATGCGCTGATCAATCTCGCCGGGGGAACTGCTGACCGGCAGAAAGCCGAGTTGTTCGAGACTACGCCGGACGTCCGGCTGCGCGATCGCTTTGACCGTGGCATCGTGCAGCGTTGCAACCACCTTGTCAGGCGTCGCCCGCGGCACCGAGATGCAGTTCCACACCGCGAACGCGTAACCGGGCAGGCCCGCTTCAGCAATGGTCGGCACATCGGGCAGCACGGGCACTCGCGACTTTCCGGTGACACCGAGCGCACGCAGCTTGCCCGAACGGATATGCGCGGTGACGTTCGGCACACCGCCGAATTCCATATCCGCAATACCGCTCAACACGGCGACGGTGTCTTCCGCGCCTCCTTTATAGGGCACGTCCTGCAACTGGATTGCCGCCTTCGACGTGAACTCCAGTGCGGCGAGATAGAGATTGCTGCCAATGCCCGCCGTTGCGTTGGTCAGTTTCTTCGGGTTCTGTTTGGCGTAAGCGATCAGCTCCGGAATCGATCGCGCGCGGACCGACGGATTCACCACCAGTACGAACTGCTGCTCGGACAGCAGACTGACATGCCGGAAGTCGTTCGCGCTGAAGCCTGGCGTTTTGTACAGCAGCGGATTCGCTTCGAAGATCGCGCTGATGCCGAGCAGCATCGTGTAGCCGTCGGGCGCCGCATTGGCCACGTAGTGGGCCGCGATGTTGCCGCCGGCCCCTGGATGCGCCTCGACCACCACGGGCGCACCCAGCAGGCTCTGCAATGCTTTGGCGACGATGCGAGCCTGCACGTCGTCGGAGCCGGCCGCATAAGGGTTGACGAAGCGCACCGGGCTTGATGGATAGTTCGCCGCGAAAACCGGGCGCGATACGCCGGACAGCGCGGCCGACCCCAGTGCAGCAAGAAAAGCGCGCCGCGCGTTCATTGCATGTGATCTCCGTCGGCTATTGCGCTGTCTGATTTCCGGGGCTCCGCCGAAGGGACGCCCGGTTTGCATCGTTCCATGCGTTTGCATGCGGACAGCTTGCACGGATGCTAGTTGTCGCGTGAGCTTCCTGACAAGCGCGAATAAGTCACGACTGCTGTGATGAACCGCTGTGATGTACACATGGCACGCCCGAGGTGCCGAAAAGTCGCTTGCGGGTCTTCGGCGGCGGTGCGAGCGTGAGACATTTGCACGGTCGCGCCGCGGATAGATTCCATGTCGAATTGCATGGAGAGGGCGGCGGCCGGCGTGTGAAAAATCATCCACTCACTGCTCGCGTGCCGCCATGTTCAATGTACCCAGAATCAAGACGGAAGTCTTCGCCAGTCTGCCCGCCTCCTTTCGTGTAACCGATCATGCGGAAGTTCGCTTCGGCGTGATTCGCGACTCATTTCTGGAGGGACCAGCATTCGATCGCGAAGGCAACCTGTATTGCGTCGACATACCCTATGGCCGTATTTTCCGGATCGCGCGGAGCGGTCAATTCGAACTCGTCTGCCAGTACGATGGGCGGCCTAACGGCATTGCGATTCATCGGGACGGCCGCATCTTCATTGCCGATCAATTGCGCGGAATCGTCGTGCTGGACCCGTTGCGCGGCACGGTCGAAGATCTGGTGAAGACCGGCGGATTCGAACCGTTTCGCGGTCCCAATGATCTGATATTTAACCGCGCCGGCGAGCTGTTCTTCACGGACCAGGGGCAGACCGGCCTCGATCGGCCGTTCGGGTGTCTTTATCGTTTGACTGTCGAAGGCAGGCTCGACAGGCTGCTCGACAATATCCCAAGTCCCAACGGACTCGCGTTGAGCCCCGATGAACGCACGCTATATCTGGCGGTAACGCGCGCGAATGCCGTCTGGCGTGTGCCGCTGGATCCGTTCGGCAACGGCTCGGTCGCGCGGGTCGGCCACTATCTGCAATTGTCCGGCGGCACCGGGCCGGACGGTCTCGCGTGCGCCGTCGACGGCAGTCTTGCGGTCGCGCACATCGGCTTGGGCGCCGTTTGGCTCTTTGACAGGATCGGCGAACCGGTTGCCCGGGTGTGTTCGTGTGCCGGGCTGCAGACTTCGAACGTGGCATTCGATCCCGCCGACAGCGGTGTGGTCTACATTACGGAGTCTGAATCCGGACAGATTCTGCGCGCCGCGGTGCCGCTTCAGGGCGCCCGTCCTTACTCGCACGACTAGACCGCGTCACGACAAAAAACACCTTCGCGAAGCCCAGGCTGATGCACCCAGTGGCATTAGCGAGGGCGTGGCCGTATCGAGCTTTCAGACGGGCAGGCGCACAACACTAGGCGACGCTTGCCGCGACGGGCTGATTGCTGCCGCGCGTCCACGTGCGGTCGTCGAGCGTCGTTGCGCGATGCATCTCGCGAACGTCGGTTTCCGGAATATGCGGACGACCGCGATGCATCAGCGCACGGTTGTCCCACATGACGAGGTCGCGAACCGACCATTCGTGCGAATACACGAACTGCGGCTGCGTGGCGAACTCGGTCAGTTCGCGCAGCAGATCGCGGCCTTCCGGCTCTGGCCAGCCGACCACATGCGTCGCGTGGCTCGACAGGTACAGCGATTTGCGCCTGGAGATGGCATGCGTGCGGACCAGTTCGTGAATGCACGGCGCGAGCGCCTTGCGTTCTTCGTCGGATGCGTCGTAGAAGCCGGCGGCCGCGCGTGACGCCATGATGTCGTAGTGGCAGCTCAGGCCTTCGACAACCTTGCGTAAATGATCAGGCAGGTTGTCATACGCGGCGCGCATGTCGGCGAACTGCGTTTGACCGCCGACCGCCGGTACGATATACGAGAGCAGAAACGAATAGCGTGCGGGCAGCGGCAGATACGAGGCATCCGAGTGCCAGCGGCGGCTCGTGAGGTTGTTCATCCTGCGGCGGTCGCCGGGCCGGTAGGTCTGGTTCTCCTTGCTGAGATTGGAGATGTCGTTGATCATCGGGGCGAGCCGGTGATCCTCCGGGCGCGTCGAGTATGAGACGGCAATCTGCAGCGGACCGAAGCCGGCGGCGAATGCAAGCAACTGGTCGTCGTCGATGTACTGGCGCGGAAAGATCAGTACCGGATATTGGCCGCTGGCCTGCTCGATTTCAACGATACGCTCATCGGAAAGCGGTTTTGACAGATCGAGTCCGTGGATGCGCGCAGCGATGAATGGATGGACGGCTTCGACGTTCAGGCTCATGGATGTTCCTTGTATCGGACGAGGGTGGAGTTCGTCAGGCACGCGCGAATGCGCGCTACGAGTTCGCTCCATTCCATCGTACCGACCGCATGCGGCGGCTCACAAGCGAGTTTATTGAACACCTGGTGTGAGGTTGCGTCGGGCGGCGGCGCTACACCACTTCGATGTGCTCGGCCTGGGTCCGGTCGATCTCTTCGATCGTTTTGCGCACCTCGTCCTTGAGCCATTCGGAGAAGCGCAGAATGACCGGCTGCTCGCTCTTCATTTCGTTGTGCACGAGGTAATACGATCGGCCGGTCTTCACGCGCTGCGGAAGCGCCGCGACCAGCCGCCTGTTGGCAAGGTCTTCCTGCACGAACAGCGTTTGCGCCATGGCGAGGCCCAGACCGTCTACCGCACCCTGATACGCGAGGCCCGAGTATTCGAGTTTCAAACCCTTGTAGCCGTCCACACGTGTCGCGCCGGTCGCGCTCAGCCAGCGCTGCCAGTCGTCGTGGCGCGCTGCCGCGTGCAGCAGAAGGAACGATTCGAGATCGTCCGGATTGCCAAGTTCGTGTCCGGCGAGCAACGTGGGGCTGCCGACCGGTACGAGTTCTTCATGGAACAGATGCTCGCTGACCAGACCCGGCCAGTCGCCGTTGCCGAACCAGATCGCAACGTCGACCTCTTCGTCTCTCGGCGACACGTGTTCGTGCGCGCTTTCGACCTGAAGGGTGATCTCGGGATATAGCTTCTTGAAGCGCGCGAGCCGTGGAATCAGAAAGCGCATCGCGAATGTGGACAGCACGCCGATACGCAAGGACGCATTGTCCGGCCGCGCGTAGAAGTATTCGGCGGTCACGTCCTGGATCTGATCGAACAGCACCTGCAAGCGGGACGCGTAAGCGGCGCCGCGCTTGGTGAGCACGACCTGCTGGTGGCCGCGCTCGAACAGCTTGGCGTTGAGGTAGTCCTCGAGCTTCGCGACATGGCGGCTGATCGCGCTGTGCGTTACGCACAGCTCCTCCGCCGCGCGCGTCATGCTCTGATTGCGCGCGGCGGACTCGAAAGCGCGCAACGCATTCAATGAAGGAAGTCGGCGTTTGGGCATCGCGTGTCTCCGTCAATCATCCGGGAGCAGTGGGGGCTGTCCCGGTCGCGCCAATTATTTCGAGCGACGAATCTGACGCGGATCGATGTCGGTTCGAACAGCGAGTAACTGCGCCGCAGTCTCACTGTCTAAAAAAGGCTCGCACTCGCGCGACTAATTATCAAGATAGGGTTTTCCATTGAAAGCCCCGCCGCTCGGGCATCCCGTCGATAATGCGCATACCGCGTGTGCCAAAAAGTGTCTTGCGACGCCGCTTTGGCACGTGTGATTCTTGGGGCGCCGGAGTCACCGTTCGACGCGAAACGCCGCATGCCTTGACCGGTGTCTGCGAATGCGGCTTTCACTCCCGAACGGCCGCCCTGGCTCCTTTGAGGACACTTCCAGATGAGCAACGTGGTGGGCAGTGGAGCAATGACGTACCGGATCGTCGAGGGTTGGGGCACCTTGCCCGACGGCTGGGAACTCTATGACGTCGCGGCGGTGGGCGTCGACAGCAACGATCAGGTGTACGTGTTTCACCGGGGGCGCCATCCCGTGATCGTGTTCGACCGGGCCGGCAACTTTCTGCGTGCGTGGGGCGACGATCTGTTCCGCCACGCGCACGGCATTCATATCGGCCACGACGGCGCGCTCTACCTGACCGACGATTTCGATCACACCGTGCGCAAATGCACGCCCGAGGGCAAATTGCTGATGACGATCGGCGTGCCCGGCGAGCCTTCCATGTTCATGAGCGGCATGCCTTTCAACCGGTGCACGCACACGGCGCTTTCGCCTCGCGGCGACATTTACGTGGCCGACGGCTACGGCAACGGGCGGATCCATAAGTATTCGCCTGACGGAAAAAGAATCCTGTCATGGGGCGAGCCAGGATCGAGCAAGGGCCAGTTCAATCTCCCGCACAATATTTCATGCGACGAAGACGGCTGGGTCTATGTCGCGGACCGTGAGAATCATCGCATCCAGGTGTTCGACGGCGACGGCCGCTTCGAAACGCAGTGGCACAACCTGCACCGGCCTTGCGGCATGTACATGCCACCCGGAAAGTGCCCGCTGTGTTACGTCGGCGAGACCGGTCCTTACTATTCCTTCAATCGCGGCGCGCCCAATCTCGGACCGCGCGTGAGCATCCTGTCGAACAAGGGCGAACTGCTCGCGCGCATCACCACGACGCCGGCGGCCGGCACGGGCCCCGGCCAGTTTCTCGGGCCGCATGGTCTCGCGGTCGATTCGCGCGGCGACATCTACGTGGGCGAGGTCTCCTATACCGCATGGCCGTCGCTGTTTCCAGGCGTCGAGCCGCCGCCGCGTTTGCGATGCCTGCAGAAGTTCGAAAAGATCGCGGCGTGACAGCGCTATGCACGCGCTGATCCACGCCTGAATTCGCCATTCCGGTTTAGCCTTGGAGAATCCTCATGCACACTCTGACATCTAGCTCTGTTTCACTATTGCCCGAGGTCGCGCGCTTTCTCGACGCGGGGCCGCTCGGCGGCGTGATCGACGGCCGCGATGAACAGGCCGTCGACGGCGCCACCTTCGAGACGCTGGACCCCGGCACCGGCGAACATCTCGCGACGGTTGCCGCGATGGGATCCGCGGACGTCGATCGTGCGGTCGACGCGGCACGGCGCGCGTTCGCCCGGTCGGGCTGGGCCACGATGCACCCGAACGACCGCGCGATCTGGCTGCACCGGCTCGCGGACGAAGTCGAACGGCGCAAGGCGATCATCGGCCAGATCGAAGCGCTCGACGCCGGCAAGATCGAACAGCAGGCGCAAGGCGACGTGCAGAGCTTCGTCGATACGCTGCGTTACTTCAACGAGCTGGCCCTGAACACGGAGCGCCGCTCGGCATTGCCGGTATCCGGCTACGAGGCGTGGACCACGCGGCAGCCCTGGGGCGCGTGCGGATTCATCGTTCCGTGGAACTTCCCGATGGTGCTGATCGGATGGAATATCTCTCCGGCACTCGCGGCGGGCAATACGGTGGTCATCAAACCGGCGGAGGACACGCCGCTGTCGGCCATTTACCTGGCTCGGCTCGCGCGCGAGATCGGCTTTCCAGATGGCGTCATCAACGTCGTGACGGGTTTGGGTGAGATAGCGGGCGCTGCATTGTCGCGCCATCCGGGACTCAAGCGCATGTCGTTTACCGGTTCGCCGGAAGTCGGACGCATGGTGGCGGAAGCTTGCGGCAGAAATCTCGTGCCATGCAAACTCGAACTGGGCGGTAAGGGCGCAGCCGTGATTTTCGACGATGTGGATATCGAGGAGACCGCGGACAAACTTGCGCGCGCAATCACATTCCACACGGGCCAGGTCTGCTGCGATGCGACTCGCTGGCTCGTGCACGAATCGATCTTCGAGCGTTTCGTCGATGCGAGCGTCGCTGCGTTGCAGCGCACAAAGATCGGCTATCAACTCGACCCCGGCGCGGAGATGGGGCCGGTCGTGAGCGCGAAACAGCGCGAGCGGGTGCTCGGCTATCTGGAGCGCGGACAACGCGACGGCGCGCGAGCCGTCCTCAAGGGCGGCGCAGTCGACGTGGCCGGGCACGACGGTTTCTACGTGAGTCCCGCGTTGCTCGCGGGCTCGCTCGAGAACGTGGCCGCGCGCGAAGAGATTTTCGGTCCGGTCGCCTTTCTTGCGCCGTTCAGGGACGAAGCGCAAGCCGTCGAGCTCGCGAACGACACTGACTACGGTCTTGCCAACAGCGTATGGAGCCACGACCCGAGACGCGCGGCGCGGGTTGCGGAAGCGATGGTGGCGGGCAATAGCTGGATCAACGCACACAACCTGTTTCCACTCGGCGTGCCGTATGCGGGAGTGAACAGGAGCGGCATGGGCGGCGGCGTCAACAGTGTCGAGACGCTGTTCGACTACTGGCGAAGCCAGTCGATGGTGCGGCCCACACGTTGAACGAGGTTGACCGGCCGCGCATGCGAAACATGCAAAAAGCTTTCGAAAATCGCACGCGCGCTGTGACATAAATGACGTTGCGGGTCCATGCCCGTGTGAGCAAACTGGGTTCACGACGTGTCGCGACATACACGCCGCGCGACGCATCCGACTGGCGGACGCAGGCACCGATGACCTCGGCGCCTGCGGACTTCGACCGGCGAATGCGGCGAACAGAACAGGAGACGGATTTGGCCGACATCGACGCAGCGCAGGTGACGCGCATAGCGCACATTGCCGACGCGCTACTCGGCGCACGGCGTTCGAATAATGTGCTGCCCATGCTCGCAGCGCAGGACGCATCCGTCTCGATGGCCGAGGCATTCGCCGTGCAAAGCGAAATGACGCGGCTGCTCGGTCAGCCGATCGCGGGCTGGAAGGTCGGCTACGTGCGCGACGTGCGGCTCACGCATGCCCCCGTCTATCGCGACGCGTGTGTTGCGGGCGGCGCGCGGGTCCGGCTGACCTCATCCCCTGCGCCGGCCGTCGAAGGCGAGGTGGCCTTCGTCCTGAGCCGCGACCTGCCGCCGCGAGCCTCACCCTATACACCGGACGAAGTTGCCGACGCCGTGAGTTCCGTATGTGCCGCCATCGAGATTGGTGCGCCACGCCTCGGAAATTTCATGGAAGCTCCCCTCGAACACAAGATTGCTGACAACATGGGCAACTGTGCGCTGATTTACGGCAGCGGTCAGCGCAACTGGCGGGACATTGCGCTGGAGAGCTTGCGCGTGACGCTCGCGATCGACGGCGTGGTGGTGACCGAAACCTGCGGCGGCAATGCGGCGGGCAATCCATTCGATGCGCTGGTGGCGCTTGCCAACGCACCGCATAAGCGTGAGCCTTTGCGCGCGGGGCATGTCGTGATTACCGGAACGTGCACGGGGATTTATCCGGCGCGCGCGGGCATGCAAGCGCGCGTTGCATTCGAAGGTCTCGGCGAAGTATCGGTGACACTGGAATAGGCGCGGGCGCGCTTTGCGGCTGTGTTTTGCGGCTGTCAGGAAACTCGAACACTGCTGATCAATGTTGAACGAACACGGGAGAAGGCTCTTGTTGGGACCGACTACACAGCGCAGACGGCTGCGCCAGATTCTCGATCGGGAAGATTGCGTGACGATGGCCACCATCTTCGATCCGATTTCCGCGCGGCTTGCCGAACAACTCGGCTATGAAGCGGGCCTGATGGGCGGCTCGCTCGCGTCGTACGCGGTGCTCGGCGCGCCGGATCTGATCGTGCTGACACTGACTGAGCTCGCCGAACAGGTGCATCGGTGCACGCGGGTGTCGGACGTGCCGCTCGTCGTGGACGGCGACCACGGTTATGGCAATGCGCTATCGGTGATGCGCACCGTGCACGAACTGGACCGCGCGGGCGCCGCGGCCGTGACGATCGAAGACACACTGCTGCCGCGGCCTTACGGAAGCTCCGGCAAACCGGCGCTGGTTTCGTTCGACGAAGCGGTGGCGCGCGTCGAGGCCGCCGTCGCGGCGCGCGGCGACTCCGACCTGCTGGTGCTGGGGCGCACGAGCGCCGCGACCATCAACGGTATCGAGGACGCCGTCGCGCGTTTCAAGGCATTCGAAGCGGCAGGCGTCGACGCGATCTTTCTGCCGGGGCCGCAGCAGCGCGAACAGATCGACGCGATCTCGGACGCGGTCAAAGTGCCGCTGTTGATGGCGGGCGCACCGGAAGCGCTATGCGATCCGGCCTATCTTGCTACCCGCCGGGTGAAGGCGTGGTCGGCGGGACACCAGACCTTCTCGGTCGCGCTCAAGGCGCTGCACGATTCGATGCAACTGGTGCGTTCGGGCACGCTGTCGCTGCACCTGCCCGGCCAGGCGTCGAAGCAATTGCTGGAACAGGCGACCGGCGTTCCGGAATATGACGAGTGGACCCGCCAGTACCTGGTTGGTGGTGCATAAGCAGTACATGGCAGTACATGGCAGTACATGGCAGTACACGGCGGTAGATGGCAGTACACGGCGGTAGATGGCGGAACGACGACCGCACGGCAGCAACGACCCGCACAGGAGTGCAATGCGATGGACGCGACTGGATCGACCGATTCGACCGAACACGTGAATGCGCGCCGCCGCGACTACTACGCCGGCATGCTGATGGCCGCCGTGGGGCTGGGCGCGATCTACGACGGCATACGCTACAGCATCGGCACGTTGAGCCAGATGGGGCCGGGTTTCTTTCCTGTTTCGATCGGCGTGGCGCTCGTCTGCACGGGCGTGGCGATCGCGGTCGTGGCGAGATATGCGGCGCCGCAGGACGGCGAAAAGAAGCTGGCGCCCGAGCGCAAGGCGTGGTGCTTCATTCTCGGCAGCATCGTTGCGTTCATCGTGCTCGGTAAATATGGCGGTCTCGTTCCGGCCACTTTCGCGATCGTCTTCATTTCCGCGCTCGGCGATCGGGAGAACACGATATGGCGCGCGTTGCTGCTCGCCGCCGGAATGACGGTGCTCTGTGTGTTGGTGTTCTGGTGGGCGCTGTCGTTGCAGTTCCCGCTCTTTCAATGGGGCTAGACAAGCATGAGCCAGTCTCTGATCGATCTCTGGTATGGCTTCGGCGTCGCGCTGGAGTGGCATAACCTCGCGTGGTCGTTCTTCGGCGTGGTGGTGGGCAACCTGATCGGCGTGCTGCCGGGCATGGGGCCGCTTTCCGCCATCTCCATGCTGTTGCCGCTTACCTACACCATGCATCCCGTCCCCGCGATCATGATGCTGGCGGGCATCTTCTACGGGTCGCAGTATGGCGGCGCGATCGGCGCCATCCTGCTGAATCTGCCGTGTCATCCGCCTCACGCGGTGACGTGTCTGGACGGCTATCCGCTGACGCGGCAGGGCAAAGGCGGAACCGCGCTCGGCATCGCGATGATCTCGTCGTTCTTCGCGGCGTCGTGCGGGATCGTGCTGATGATTTTCGCCTCGCCGCTGCTCGTCAGCATCGCGTTCAAGTTCGGACCCGCGGAACTGTTCTCGATCATGCTGCTGGGTCTTCTGGCCGGCGGAACGATGTCGCGCGGGCCGGTATTGAAAGGCGTGGCGATGACGCTGTTCGGCTTGCTGATCGGTGTTGTCGGCACCGACATCAACACCGGTACGATGCGCTTTACGTTCGGCTTCCCGAAGCTCGGCGACGGTGTCGAGATCGTTGCGCTCGCACTGGGGCTGTTCGGTGTGGCCGATTTCCTGCGCAACGTGAACCGCCTGCAGGTCGTGAGCCGGGCCACGCATGTGCGATTGCGCGACATGCGCCCGAGCTGGAAGGAGCTCAAGCAGGCCTTCTTCCCGATGGTTCGCGGCACAGCGGTCGGCGCGCTGTTCGGCGGCATGCCGGGCACGGGCTCGACGATCACCACCTTCATTGCTTACGCACTCGAACAGAAGATTTCCCGCAACCCGAAGAAGTTCGGTCAGGGTGCGATCGAGGGTGTCGCCGCGCCCGAGGCCGCCTCGCACTCGAAAACCCAGGTCGACTTCATCCCGACAATGAGCCTCGGCATACCCGGCGACGCCGTCATGGCGCTGATTCTCGGCGCGTTGATGATCCAGGGCATTCAGCCCGGACCGCAACTGATCACCGATCACGCGGACCTCTTCTGGGGGCTTGTCGCCAGCTTCTGGGTGGGCAATATTCTGCTGATGCTGCTGAACGTGCCGCTGATCGGCATCTGGGTCAAGTTCTTGCGCGTGCCTTATCGCTATCTCTATCCGTCGGCGTTGCTGTTCATTGCGGTCGGCGTCTACAGCACGAACAACAGTCTGTTCGAAGTGGGTGAAGTCCTGGCGTTCGGCGTGATCGGCGCGATTCTGCTCGCGCTGGCGTTTCCGGTCGCGCCGATTCTGCTCGGCTTCGTGCTCGGACCGATGGTCGAAGACAACTTCCGGCGCGCACTGCTGCTCTCGCGCGGCGATATGGCGGTGTTCGTCCAGCGCCCGATCAGCGCGGTGTTCATCGCCATCTCCGTGCTGCTGATCGCCTTGCAGGTGGGCTTTGCGATTCGTGCCGCGATCCGCAGACGCAAGAGCAAACCCAAGGCCTTTCGTGTGACAGGCTCGACGCAAACCACCTCGCACGACAACGCATAATCGCGCGCATGCCTTCGGGCATTCTGCGCAACGCGAACGAATCAACGGAGACACGCTCGATGGATGAGCCCACGCGCAGAAACGTCGTCACGCGGCGCACCTGTCTCGCCTCGCTCGCCGCGCTTGCCGCGAGCGCGTGGATACCGGCGGCGCGAGCGGACTATCCGGACAGCCCGATCCGCATCATCATCGCGTTTCCGGCGGGCGCGGGCGAGGCCGAAGCGCGCATCGTCGCGAAGACGCTCGGCGCGAAGCTCGGCCAGCCGGTGATCGTCGAAGCTCATCCGGGCGCCGGCGGCAATATCGCCGCCGCCTACGTGGCGAAATCGCGCGGCGACGGCTATACGCTGCTGCTGGGCGTGAGCACGTTCTTCGAGACCAATCCGATGATCTATCGTGACATCGGCTACAAGCCTGCGGACCTGCAACCCGTCAGCATCATTTCCGAGCAGCCGTTCCTGTTGATCGTAAACGCCTCGCTGCCCGTTCACTCTTTGCAGGAACTGATTGCTTATGCGAGGGCGCGGCCGGGCAAGGTCACCAATGCCACGGCCGGCCCCGGCAGTCCGCTCGATCTGATCGGCAAGGAGTTCATGGTGCGCGCCGGCGTGCAGATCATCAACGTGCCGTACAAGGGCGGCGGCGAAGACGCGATGGCCGTGCTCGGCGGCTTCTGCGACATGCTGTTCGGCGGCGTGGCGGATGTCATGGCGGGGATCCAGTCCGGCAAGATGCGGCCGATCTGCGTGACCGGAAGCCGCCGCCTGCCGCATTTTCCCGACCTGCCGACGATCGCCGAGGCGGGCTTGCAGGGCTACGATTTCAGCGTCTGGAACTGCCTGTCGGCGCCCGCGTCCACGCCTGCGCCCGTGGTCGAAAAGTTGCACGCCGCGATCGTGCAGACTATGGCTTCGCCCGAGGTTCAGGCGGGCTTCGACAGAATCGGGTTCTTTCCGGTGAGCGGTACGGGCGCCGAACTGTCGCGCCGTATCGCGACCGAAACGGAGGTCTGGCGCGGCGTTCTGAAGAAGGCGGGGGTTGCTCCGCAGTAGGGTGCGGGGCGGGCGAGGTTCGTCACGCGTGCCGGCCCGGCGCGCGGGCGGCGGCGCGGGCACGCGGCACGCGTCGCGCAGCACCCTGCACGCGCGTCAACTTTTGGCGTTGCCGCGGAAAAGCGGCTCCGGCAGGCCACGTACGCCGGGTTGGAACGCGAGGAGGGCGCCGGCAAACGGCTGCTTCGCCAGTTCATCCGGCGTGAGTCTTTGCGAAGCGGTGGTGATGTAGAGCGTATCGAGATTGCGTCCGCCGAACGTGCAACTGGTCGGGTTCTGCACGGGCATGTCGAACACACGGTCCACGCTGCCGTCCGGCGCATAGCGCTTGATACACCAGCCGCCGTATTCCGCGATCCAGATATGGCCTTGCTCGTCGACCGTCGCGCCGTCTGGCACGGCGGGCAGTGTCGTCTTCGCGAACTCGCGGCGTTCACCGAGCGCGCCCGTTCCGGGATCGAGCGCGTAAGTGAAAATGGTCTGCAGATCGGAATCGGCGAAGTACATGGTGCGGCCATCGGGACTGAAACAGGTGCCGTTCGGCACCCGGATGCCCGCCTCGATACTGACGGCACCGCGCTCGTCCACGCGAAACAGTTCTCCCACCGGCTCGCGCGTGCGGTCGTTCATCGTGCCGACCCAGAAGCGGCCCTGGCGGTCGCATTTGCCGTCGTTAAAGCGCAGCGCCGGGTCTTCGGCGCGCTGCGGCGCGAAGCGGGTCATTTCCCCCGTGCGCGTGTCCAGGTAAAACAGTGATCGCGACGCGACCAGCAAGCGGTTGTCGCGGCACAACGCAATCGAGCCGACGAGGTCGGGCATGGGCCAGTAGCGCAGCGCGTCGCTTGCGGGATGCCAGCGCTGGATGCCCGGCCGCCGGATGTCGATCCAGTACAGCGCCTGTTCAGCCTCGCTCCATAGCGGGCATTCGCCGAGAATATCGGTCGTTTCTGTGACGCGTTGAGCGGCGGTCATCTTGACTCCGGTGCGCGCATGAAGGAGAGGGGCGGCCCTGTCCGGCAACTCGCCGGCAGCTCAATGCCGCCCCCTATGCGGTCCGATTTTAAGAGTCGGTAAAAGGCTCGCAAGCGCAATAAACGCACATTGCGTGTGACCACGCTGGCGCTTCAAAGCGGCCGAGCGCCGCGGACCATCGGCGCCCGCTCAGCGCGCGTGGGCGACACTGCGCAGGATCTCGATGAACTTGTCGGCGTGCGTGGCCTGATTGTCGAACGCGGAGCGCACGATGCACGGCGTCAACGTGATCGGCTCGGCAAGCGGACGTTGCATCAGGTCGTGCCATGCGCCCGCGCACGCCGTGTATTCGTCGACGATGGCGATACCCGCGCCGGCCCGCACCAGCGAGCACGCCACGTCGGTCTGGAACACGTTGACGCGCGAGCGCATTTCGAGGCCCGCGTCGCGAAACGCGGTCGAAACGAGTTTGCCGAACGTGATGCTCGGATGATGCACGATCAGCGGATACGCCGAGACGTCGGCGAGCGACAGCACGGTCTGACTGCCGAGCGGATGATCCTTGGGCAGCACGCAGGCCATCTTGCCGGTCGTGAACACTTCGACTTTCACGTTCGGATGCTGGATCGGCATCACGGCGACAGCGACATCGACCTTGTTGCTGAGCACCTCGGTCGCCATGCAGTTCAGTTGCGACGTGTGATAAACCACCCGGATCTTCGGATAGCGCGCAATGAACTGGGCAATGGCGCGCGGCATTACCGTATAGCTCAGACACGGACTGGACGAGAGATTGAGCGTACCGGTCGCGCCTTGCGCCAGATCGCGCGCGAAATTGTTGACCTGTAGCGCGTGTTCGTAGAACTCATCGACCTGCCGGAATAGCGCGACGCCTTCGGGTGTCGGAATCAGCTTGCCTTTCGCGCGATTGAAAAGCTTCAGGCCGAGCGTCTGTTCGGTATGGGCAATGATGCGGCTCACGGCGGGCTGCGAAATGAACAGCAGCTTGGCTGCGCCATTGATCGACCCGGTCAGCATGACCGAGCGGAATATCTCCATTTGACGCAGCCGGAAGTCCATGACGTCTCCAAGCGGGCAGGCAGCCCTGTTCCGGGCCGGCGCCGGGCGGTGCTTCGAGGCTGATGGCTGGGCGTCCCGGCGGGCGGCGGCACCACTTTTTCAAGCGTACAGAAATCTGGCCGCGCGTCCAGTCGGGTTGGTGCCTATGCGCGCACCGGATTGCTTCGGTGTGCATTGAAACGCGGCAGTGAGCGCCTGCCGGAGATCGGACGTCACGCATGCTGTGAATTAATCTGTCTTGTGATGACGCGACCGGCAAGCCTACGATAGTCCTGAATCATCGCACCGGCATACGCGCTGCGGCGCTGCTCGTGCGTGGGAATCCGCTTAACCCAATCAGAGAGATCTGCAAATGAGCCTGGATATCGAACCTGCCCATCCAACAATCGCAGCGCGCATTCGCGGTCTGGATCTGCGCCAGCCGCTCAGCGACGAACAGGTCGATGAAATCGGCCAGGCAAGCGCCATTTACCCTGTGCTGATCTTCCCCAATCAGTTGATCGACGACGCGCAGCTGATGGCGTTCAGTCAGAACTTCGGTCCGCTGCAGCCGGTGGTTTCGTTTCATACGGCGAAAGCCGATCATCGGCTCTCGCCGATGGTGTCGGACATCTCCAACCTCGACAAGAACAACCGGACGTTCCCCGCCGGCGACCGGCGCCGGATGAATTTCCTGAGCAGCCGGCGCTGGCACACGGACGGTTCCTATCTGCCCACGCCGAACCGCTATTCGATGCTGCTCGCGTATACGGTCGCACGCGTTGGCGGGCAGACGCAGTTCGCCGACATGCGCGCGGCGTACGACGCGCTGCCCGCCGAGTGGCTGGATTTCGTCGAAGACCTGACGCTGGAGCACAACGTGATGCATTCGCGCGCGGTGGCCGGCTTCACGGATTTCGACGAAGAAGAACGGCGGCGCTTTCCGGCGACCCATAAAAAACTGGTGCGGCGGCATCCGGTTTCCGGACGCCTGTCGCTGTACCTGTCCGGACACGCATCGCATGTCGTCGGCTGGCCGATTCCGGAAGGACTCGATCTGCTGCGCGAGCTGACCGAATTCGCCACGCAGCCGCAGTTCGTCTACACGCACGAGTGGTCGGTCCGCGACCTCGTGATGTGGGACAACCGTTCGCTGATGCATCGCGCGCGCCGTCATTTTCCTGATACCGACGTGCGCGAGATGCATCGCGCCTCCACCATCGACGACCTCACGTGGGTCCGTCCAAAAACCATTGCGTTGGCGGGATAGCCGGCGCAAGCGCGAGGGACGTCATGCCAGAATCCTTGACTCGAACGATCGCCCACACGATCACTCACACGATTCGCAGCGGGCTGTCGTTCGCCGAAGGCGCACGCTGGCACGACGGGAGGCTGTGGTTTTCCGATCTGTACACCCACCAGGTCGAGGCCATCGATCTGACAGGGCGCGCCGAAATCGTTGCACGGGTGCCGCAGCGTCCTTCGGGGCTCGGCTTCATGGCGGATGGCACGCCGCTCGTCGTGTCGATGCTCGACCGCTGCCTGCTCGCCATCAATTCCGACGGAACGACGCGGCTCGTCGCCGATCTGCGCGATGTGGCAGGCGGCCCGTGCAACGACATGGTGGTGGATCGGCATGGACGCGCGTATGTCGGCAACTTCGGTTACGACAAGAACAACGGCGAGCCGCCGAAGCTCACGCGCATCATTCGCGTGGACCCGGACGGCTCGATCCATCAGACCGGCAGCGCGGTCAGTTTTCCGAACGGCATGGTGATCACGCCGGGTGAACGGCATCTGATCGTCGCCGAAACGTTCGCGCACCGCGTGAGCATGTTCGATATCGACAGCAAGGGCGATCTGTCAGCACACCGTTTTTTCGCGGAGATCGACGGCTGCAATCCGGACGGAATCGCTCTCGACGCCGAGGGTGCGATCTGGATCGCCGACCCTGCCGGCAAGCGCGTGCTGCGCGTGTTCGAGGGCGGCCGCATCGCGCGGGAGATCACCTTCGAGCAGGGCCGCGGCGCCTACACCTGCACGCTGGGCGGCCGGGAAAAGCGTACTCTGTATATCGTCACCAACACGTCGAGCGGACCGCAGATGGCCGGGCTGCGCGACGGCCGCATCGAAAGCATCGAAGTGGATGTCCCGGGCGCCGGATGGCAGTAATCCGCCGCCTTCCCCGTTGCCTTACTCATCCGGAAGGAGAGCGCCCATGTCCGAGTCCGTCGAGACCCCACCTGTCTGGTTGATCACCGGATGTTCCACCGGCTTCGGCCGTGAACTGGCTGCCGCCGTGCTCGCGCGCGGCTGGCGCACGGTTGTCACGGCGCGCGATCCGGCATCGATCGCGGATCTGGTCGAGGGCCGCGAAACGCATGCGCTTGCCGCACGACTCGACGTCACCAGCGCAAGCGATATCGAAACGGTCGTGGCCCGGACGCTGGACGCCTACGGCCAGATCGATTTCCTCGTGAACAATGCGGGCTACGGCTATCTCGCCGCAGTCGAAGAAGGTGAAGACGCCGAGATGCGCGCCATGTTCGAGGTCAATTTCTTCGGGGCGGTCAATATGATCAAGGCGGTCTTGCCGTCCATGCGCGCGCGCCGCTCGGGCCATATCGTCAACGTCACATCGGTCGGCGGGTTCGTCGGCAATCCGAGTAGCGGGTACTATGCCGCTACCAAATTCGCGCTCGAAGGATTGAGCGAGTCGCTCGCGCGCGAAACGGCGGAGCTCGGCATCCGGGTGACGGCCGTCGAACCCGGTCCGTTCAGAACCGACTGGGCGGGACGATCGCTGAAGCAGACGGGAACGCCGATCGATGACTACGCGTCGATTGCCGGCAAGCGACGCACGCAGGTGGTCGAGCGCAGCGGCCGGCAACCGGGCAGTCCCGAGCGCGCCGCCGAAGCGATCATCGCCGCGGTCACTGACCGCGAACCGCCCGAGCACCTCGTGCTCGGCAGCGCCGGCCTCGCGATGGTGCGAAGCAAACTGGCGCGCGTGGCGGCGGACCTCGAGGCGTGGGAGAGCACGACCGTATGGACTGACGACCCGCTTACATAACGGCGGCCGCGCGCACGAGGTCGGCAGGAAGGCTCTGCGAGGCGGCCGGATAACAAGGAACCGCCCGCGCCAGCGCATCTTCGGGATGCAAGGAGACAATCATGTTGACCAGACGTGCGTTCATCGCCGGACTCGGCGTGCCATTGATGAGCTGGGCGCTCGACGCGCGCGCCGCCTATCCGGACAGTCCGTTGCGGCTGATCGTCGGCTTTCCGGGCGGCTCCGGCGAGGCGCAGGCGCGTATCGTCGCCAAGACACTCGGGCAGATTCTCGGCCAGCCGATCATCGTGCAAGGTCAAGGCGGGGCCGGCGGCAACATTGCCGCGGCGTATGTCGCGAAAGCCCGCGCGGACGGCTATACGATGCTGCTCGGCGTCAGCACGTTCTTCGAGATCAATCCGCTGATCTATCGCAATCCGGGCTTCACGGCGCGTGATCTGCGACCGGTGTCGCTGCTGTCCGAGCAGGAGTTCGTGCTCGTGGTCAGGCCTCAACTGCCGATCCATTCCGTGCAGGAACTGGTGGCGTATGCACGCGCCAATCCCAACAAGCTGACTAACGCAACCGGCGGACTCGGCAGTCCGCTCGATCTGTGCAGCCGTGAATTCATGTCGCGCACCGGCGCGAAGATACTAAGCGTGCCGTACAAGGGCGGTGGTGAAGACACGCTCGCGCTGCTGGGCGGATTCGCCGACATGATGTTCGGCAGCGTGACGGATGTGACGGGCAATATCGAGGCAGGCAAGATGCGCGCGCTCGGCGTGACGGGCACCCGGCGCCTGAAGAATTTCCCCAGCATCCCGCCGATCGCCGAGGCGGGCGTGCCCGGTTATGACGTGACGATATGGACCTGCCTGTCGCTGCCGGCAGGCACGCCGGACGAGGTCGTGACGCGGCTGCAGGCGGCATCGGAGAAAGCGATTGCCGATCCTGCATGCCGCGCCGGCCTCGAACAGATGGGGCTGTTCCCGCTGCATCTGAACGGCGCCGACGTTGCGCGCCGGATCGAAACCGAAGCGCCGATGTGGCGGGAGATTTTCCGCAAGGCGGGCGTCGAGCCGGTATAACGTTGGTATGGCGTGGGTGGCGTTGATATGGCGCCGATGCCTCACCGTGGTTGTACCGGCTGTACGAAAATGTGACTTGCCGGCGCTTCATGCCCCATGTGATCGTTGAGCTACACGACCGGCATTTCCACATGGGGCGAAGCACATGAACAGACTTTACGGCAGTGGCGAATACACGTATCGGCTCGTCGACAATTGGGCAAAACTGCCTGACGGCTGGCGTTTCGGCGACGTGGCCGCGGTGGGCGTCGACAGTGCCGACGATGTGTACGTGTTCCACCGCGGAGCGCATCCGGTGATCGTGTTCGATCGCGACGGCAACTTTCGCCGCGCATGGGGCGACGAACTGTTCAAACGCCCGCACGGATTGCATATCGGGCCGGACGGCGACGTCTATCTGACTGACGACGGCGATCACACCGTCAGGAAGTGCACACCGGACGGCAAGCTGCTGATGACACTGGGGACGCCCGGCAAAGCCGCGCCCTTTATGAGCGGCGAGCCGTTCAACCGCTGCACGCACACGGCGCTCTCGCCGCGCGGCGATATTTACGTTTCCGACGGTTACGGCAACGGGCGCATCCACAAGTACTCGCCCGACGGGAAGCTGTTGTTCTCATGGGGCGAGTCCGGTTCGGATCCGGGCCAATTCAACCTGCCGCACAACATTTCCTGCGATGAGGACGGCTGGGTCTATGTCGCCGACCGCGAGAATCATCGCATCCAGGTCTTCGACGGCGAAGGGCGCTTCGAAACGCAGTGGCACGAACTGCATCGGCCTTGCGGCATGTATATGCCTGCGGGCAAGTGTCCGATCTGCTACGTCGGCGAGACCGGCCCGTACTGGGGTTTCAACCGCGGTGCGCCGAACCTCGGGCCGCGCGTGTCGATCCTGTCGAACAAAGGCGAGCTGCTCGCGCGGATTACGAGCAATCCCGCGGCAGGCATCGGTTCGGGTCAGTTTCTGTCGCCGCACGGGCTTGCGGTCGACTCGCGAGGCGACGTGTATGTCGGTGAGGTCGGCTATACGGCGTGGCCGTCGCTATTTCCGGAAGTGCCCATGCCGGACGAAGGGCTGCGGTGTCTGCAGAAGTTTGCCCGCGTCGGCGCATGAATGAGTGAGCGCCGGCCACGGCCGGCGCTCCGGCGTCGAAAAGATGCGGACACCCAATCAACCGTGCGCGAAGCTCTGCGCCGCGCTCACATCTGCTTGAACCCGGACTTGTCGAAAATGGACCGCCATTGCGCGGTCTCCGACGCGATGCGCTGCACGACCGCTTCGCTCGAACTGCTCACGGGTATCAGGTTCAATTGCGCGAAACCGTTGCGCACCTCGGGGTCCGCAATCGTCTTGATGACGGCGGCGTTGAGCTGCTGGATGATCGGCGCGGGTGTGGTGCTGGGAACGGACAGGCAACTCCACACCGAGAAGTCGAAACCGGGCAGGCCCGCCTCGGCGATGGTGGGAATATCGGGCAGGCTCGCGAGTCGGCGTGAGCCGGTGATGCCAAGCGCGCGAAGCTTGCCCGCGTGTATGTTGCCGACCACGTTCGGAATGCCGCCGAACTCAAGGTCGGTGAATCCGCTCATCACGGCCATGGTGTCTTCACCGCCGCCCTTGTACGGCACGGGTGTCGTCGTCACGCCCGCGTGCGCCATGAACTGCCGGTTCGCCAGATCGAGCGGACTGCCTGGCCCCGCGGTCGCGACCGTGATCTTGCCAGGGTTCTGCTTCGCATAGCGAATCAGATCGGGCACATTGCTGACCGGCAGCGTGGGCCGCGACACCAGCAGAAACGGCTGTTCGGACAACAGGCTCACCGGCGTCAGATTGCTCAGCTTGTAGCCGATGTCCTTGTAGATCAACGGATTGGTCTCGAAGAAGGTACTGACGCCGAGCAGCATCGTATAACCGTCGCCGCGCGCCTTGGCAACGTAGGCGGCGCCGATGTTGCCGCCGGCGCCTGGATGCGCTTCGACGATCACGGGCTGGCCGATGTACTTGCCCAGGGATTTGGCGAGCAGCCGGGCCTGCGCTTCCTGGGTGCCGCCCGGAAATGGAATCACAAAGCGGATCGGACTTTCGGGGTAGGCCGCCATTGCATATCGGGCGGGCCAGGCTGCCAGTGCCGTGGCGCCCAACGAGGCGACGAATTGGCGTCGGGAAACCATCGCTGAAGTCCTCCGTGTTGTTCTGCGGGCGGCGCCCTATCGCATTGCTGAACCGCTGCGAGGGCGCGGCGTCTCCATCCGCCCGGCTCCGGCGAGATACCGGATACACGTCATGCTAACGGGCAATGAAAGCCTTTCACAAGCCAGATAAAGTCACAGCGAGTATCACAAAACGGAAGCCTCGCCACGGTTCGGCGCCGCGCGCCGACAACCGCTTTGGGCAACCTGAAGGTCATATGCGGCGTGCAAAAAATAACCTTGCGACCGAGTCTTTCGCCGTGGGACTGTAACGGAACTGGACACGTTGCGTGCACAGCGGCAATTCACGTGTACGCACGCCGCACGCACGTGTCCCTGTTCCGACTTTCGAGGATCGACTTCATGGCAACCATTGTGGGCAGCGGTGAGTTTACCTATCAGACCGTGGACGGTTGGGCGCAGTTGCCCGACGGCTGGAAGATGGGCGAGGTTGCCGCGGTCGGCGTGGACCGGCACGACAACGTCTACGTTTTCAATCGCGGCGAACATCCGATGATCGTGTTCGATCGCGAAGGCCAGTTTCTGCGCTCGTGGGGCGAGGGTTTCTATGCACGTCCGCATGGCGTGCACATGGGGCCCGGCGACACCATCTATCTGACCGACGACGGCGCCAGCGCAGTCTACAAATGCGATCTCTACGGCAAGACCCTGATGACGGTGGGCGTGCCTCGCGAGCCGACGCCGTTCATGAGCGGCCTGCCGTTCAATCACTGCACGCACACTGCGCTCTCTCCGGCGGGCGACCTGTTCGTGTCGGACGGCTACGGCAATGCGCGCATTCACAAGTACACCCCCGACGGCAAGTTGATCAAATCATGGGGCGAGCCGGGTTGCGAGCCCGGCCAGTTCAACCTGCCGCACAACATTTCCTGCGACGAGGACGGTTGGCTCTACGTCGCCGATCGCGAGAATCACCGCATCCAGATCTTCGACAGCGACGGGCGCTTCGAGACCCAATGGCACAACCTGCATCGTCCGAATGGCATGTATATGCCGCGCGGCAAGTGTCCACTGTGTTACGTCGGCGAGACGGGCCCCATGTACGGTTTCAATCGCGGCGCGCCGAACCTCGGTCCGCGGCTGTCGATTCTGTCGAACAAGGGTGAGGTGCTGGTGCGGATTCAAAGCACGCCGTCTGCCGGTACGGCGCCGGGGCAATTTCTTTCGGTGCATGGCGTCGCGGTCGACTCGCACGGCGATATCTATGTGGGAGAAACGTCGTATACGTCGTGGCCGCTGTTGTTCCCCGACAAGCCGATGCCGACCACGCTGCGCAGTTTGCAGAAGTTTCAGAAGATCGCGCCGCAGACCGTAGCGCAATGACCCTTGCCGGTTCGAGATGAAATACAGGAGGCAGCGATGATCGTCGAGGAACGAATCTATGATTTGCGGCCGAACGGCGCGCGTGAGTTCGCGCAGCACTTCGAGCGCGAAGGCATTGCGATCCAGCGGCCGGTGCTGGGCAGGCTGATCGGCTATTTCTATACCGACATCGGTCCGCTGAATCAGGTGGTCCACCTGTGGGGCTACGAAGATCTTGAGGATCGCGCGCGCCGCCGCGCGATTCTGCTGGCCATGCCCGAATGGCAGGAGTATGTGCGCAAGAACATCCAGCCGTTGCTCGTGCGCATGCAGAACAAGATCCTGCTGCCCATGTCGTTCTCGCCGCCACTGCCGCCGCTGTGGCAACCCGAAGACGAGCATGCGCGACGTTGAGGGCGCGCGCGATGTCGCGCAGGCCGGCGCCGGCGCCGCCGCTGATGCTGACGCTGGAGCCGGAGCCGGAGCTGACACCGGACCCGACGCCGGCGCGCAAGGTGCCGCAGAACCAGTCCCGTTGAATGTCTCCCGGCTTGCCGAGGCGCTCGCGAGTGCACGTCTATGCGGCCGGCCATTGCAGGTGCTGCCATGCGTCGACGTGCCGCTCTCGTTCGAAGATGCAATGGCGGTGCAGCGCGAGGTCGGCCGTCGTCTGGGCGCCGCGGTGGCGGGCTGGAAAGCGGGCCTGATACCGGGTGTGCGCTTCACGTGCGCGGCTGTCTTTGCTGCGGACGTGCTAGAGAGCCCGGCCGTGTATCGGTTGCCCTGTGTGCCGTCGGAGGGCGAGGCCACGGCTTTCGTGGAAGGCGAAGTCGCGTTTTCCCTCGCACATGACCTGCCGCCGCGAGTACAACCGTATTCGAATGACGAGGTCGCGCAAGCCGTGGACCGCTGCCACGCAGCGATAGAAATCGGCAATCCCCGCATGGTTCATTTCGACGCCGCGTCCTTGATGCATAAACTGGCCGACAGCATGGGCAACGGCGCGATCGTCTGGGGGGCGGGCACGAGTGGATGGCGCGCCATCGACTGGTCGGCTTTGCGCGTGCGCATGATGCTCGACGGCAAAACGGTCGTCGATCACGTGGACAGCGGCAAGGGCGCCGATCCGCTTGCCACGCTTGTCGCGCTGGCCAATGCGCGGAACCGCGAGCCGTTGCGCGCGGGGCAGGTCGTGATCACCGGAAACCGCACGGGCTTCAACGTCGCGAGAACGGGAACCCGCATTCATGTCGCGATCGGCGGGCTCGGCGAGGTGAGTGTGCAACTCGTGTAGGGTTTGCGTACCGTCATGCTTCCGGCAACGGTGAAAACGACATGGGCAGCAGAATCCGGTTGCGTTGACGGATGGAAAGTACGCGCACCTTCTTCGAGTATTCCATCCAGCCGGGATCGGCGGCGAGCCGTGCGCGGCGTGCGGCTCGGTCCGCGTAACTTTCGTATGCCCAGATATGGACGATCTGGTTCAGCGGGCCGAGGTCGGTATGGAAATAGCCGATGAGTCGGCCGAGGATCGGGCGCTGGATCGCGATGCCCTCGTTCTGGATGAGCTCGATGTACTCGCCCAGCCGGCCGGGCTGCAGATCGTAAGTCCGTTCTTCAATGATCATATGCGCTCCTGTCCTGCGGCATGCGTGAAACGCGCGTCGGGCAGAGAGCAGCGAGGGCTTCTGTCCGGCGGCAGGGAGTGGAAAAAAAGCCGCGCTCAGAAAAGATGCCGGATGGCAAGCCGGACCACGCCCTGGTGATTGACCGAGGACGGCGACAGGAAGTTGAGCGCGGCCACCGCTGGCGTGCCGTTTGAATTGACGCCCGACGCTTTCTGATACGAAGCCACCAGATAGAAGTCGGTGCGTTTGGAGACGATGTAGTCGGCCCCTATCGACACCTGGTTGTATTTCGCGCCGACGTCGCCGTTCACCGACGCACGCCGGGTGTAGTTATAGGCGGCGGTCGTCGAAAATGCCGGGGTGAACTGGTAGCCCACTTCCGCTTCGTAATCGTTGATTGCCGCGGTGCCTCGCAGACGGGCACCCGCGCCCGCGTTGCCCGGATCAGCGCCCAGTTGCAGAAAGCGGCTGTTTGTATAGGTGCCGCCGAAGTACAGCTTGCCGATCGTGTAGATCGCTCCCGCTGCGAATATATCGAGGGCGCGGGCCGACGCATAAGCGTTATAGACGGGCGACGTAATCGCAGCGGGCGCGTTGGCGCCGTTGTTGTACGCGGAAACGAACGGATCCTGCATATCGGTGTACGCAATCGCGGCCTGCAGCCCGCCGCCCGTATAGCCGATGCCCGCACCCCAGCCCGAATTCTTGTTGAAATTGCCGCCCGTGCCGCCGAGGCTATACAAACCGCCAACCGTGAAGCCGTGATAGCTGATGCTGTTGTAGCGGATCGAGTTGTTCACGCGGAAGGTATTGTTCAGATTGTCGACGTCGCCGGCATGAGCAATGAAGCCGCCGCCCCAGCGACTCGAGGCCACGAGATTCGCGCCGACGAACTCATAGACGGTGGAGTACTGGCGTCCCACGGTCAACGTGCCGAACTGCTTCGAGTCGATGCCGACATACGCCGCGCGGCCAAACAGCAGGCCGTTCTGTCCGAGCTTGCCCGTGTCGATATCGAAACCGTTCTCCAGCCGGAAGATCACCGACTGACCGGCGCCGAGGTCTTCGGTGCCTTTCAGGCCCCACCGGCTGCCGTACCACTCGCCGCTGACCATGTTGAACTGGCGCCCGCCGTTGGCATTGCTGACGTAGTTGATACCGGTTTCGGCGATACCGTATAGCGTCAGACTGTTTTGCGCGTGGGCCGCGCCGGCACATAAAACCAGAACGAATGATGTCGCGCATTTCATGTTCATGAAATGGTCTCCTTAGTATTTGATCTTGACGAGCTACCGCGCCTTTTAGCCGCTCTTCGCATTACCGTACACCTTCGCCGAACGAAACTTTGTCTGCAACGACACGCGGCGGACCCGGCTTTAATATCGTGCTTCCGTAAGCGGGCTGTAGTCATGCTAGGCAGGCCGGATGAACGGATCAAAGCGCGTTTTAGTCACAGCGAATGTGACGAAATCGCGAGGAGTGCGCAGCAACGATCACGGCTCTATCGCTGTAAGCCAATACGGGCGGGGCTGTGCGTCAAATGCGCGGAGCGAATCCGCCGCACGGAAAAACGCCGGGCCTTAACCGCGTGTTATATCCGACCGCTGTTTTTGCATGCGACGAAAGTCACCGCTATCCCTAAGATTTCCATACGGACGGTCGCAAAGCGGTTCAGCCGCACCGGCCACGGACGATGAGCGTCCATACGGATCTCAGAACAAACGCTTAACGGGAGCATGACGACGTGAAAATCGGACTCATCGGATTGGGCAACATCGGACAGCATTTCGCCACCCGGCTTCTTGCCGCGGGTCATCCGCTGGTGGTGTACGACACGCGCGACGAAGCGATGCAGCGATTCGGCGCGCTGGGTGCCGAACTCGCGAAGGACACGGTCGATCTCGCGTCGCGCGCGGAGGTCGTGTTCCTCAGTCTGCCGCTTCCTTCCGTCGTCGAGGAGGTGGCTACGGGTCCGCACGGCGTGTCGCAAGGCAGCAGCGTGCGCATCGTAGTCGACCTGTCCACCACGGGGCCCAGCGTATCGAATGCCATTGCGCGCAAACTCGCGGATCGTCATATCCAGTTTCTCGGTGCGCCGGTGAGCGGGGGCACGGTGGCCGCGGAGAAGGGAACGCTCACGGTGATGGCGGCCGGCCCGATGGAAGCGTTTGAAACGGTGGAACCCTGGCTTCGCGTGATCGGCAAGAACCTCTTCTATCTGGGTGGCGGCGCCGGACTCGGGCAAACCATGAAGATCATCAACAACACGCTGTGTGCCGTCGGCATGGTGGCGAGTTGCGAGGCGCTCGTGTTCGGCGTGAAAGCGGGACTCGATTCGGCAATGATGCTGGACATTCTGAACGTATCCAGCGGGCGCTCGTTCGCTACCCTCGAAAAAATTCCGCAGTGCATCCTGCACCGTGATTTCCCGATGCGTTTCACGACCGAACTGATTCACAAGGACGTCAAGCTGTGCATCGAAGAGGCCGAGAAACTCGGCGTGCCGATGATCGTCAGTCCGGCGGCGCGCGCGTTTCTGTCGTTCGCGATCACGCAGGGCGACGGCGGCAAGGACTATGCGCACACGATCGAGCATTTCGAAAAATGGGCGCGCGTGCAGTTCGGATCGACGTCCGAAACATCCGGCGAATAGCGGCTGTCCGTTGCGTTCGCCGGCGTTTGCCACGTTTAACCGGAGAGGCTCCCATGTCGTTGATCAAGATACGCAAGAAACTGCTCACCATCGAAACCGTCTATCACGAAGGTGGGCCGCGCGCGGATGTGCCGCTGAAGCTCGGCGCTATCGCGTGCATTATCGAGAACCCCTTTGCCGGACGCTACGTCGAAGACCTGAGTCCGCTTGTGCGCGACGCGCGCGAGATGGCCAATGAGATGGTGCCCGAACTCGTCGAGGCGCTCGGCGGCAAGGACAGAATAGAAGCGTATGGGAAGGGCGCGATCGTCGGTCTGAACGGCGAACTGGAGCATGGCGCAATCTGGCATGAAGCGGGTGGCTGGGCCATGCGCGCGGTACTGACCGAAGCCAAATCGATCGTGCCGGCGGCGAAGGTCGTCGCGTCGGCCGGCTTTCACCTGCAGATTCCGTTGCATCACATTCGCGCCGCGTACGTGCGCAGCCATTTCAATACGTTCGACATGGGCGTGGTGGACGCGCCGCGTCCAGACGAACTGCTGTACGCGCTGGTGATGGCGACCGGCAGCCGTATTCATGAACGTCTCGGCGGCCTGCGCGTCGAGCAGATATCGGTCAACGACGGACAGCGCTAACCCGGTCAACCGTGCGCCGGGCGGCACGCCGCAAACTTTACAGGACGGTCCGCGACGTGCCTCGCACTCAATCACTCTGGATACCAATAACATGGGCGACGCACCGACATCGCAGAACTCCGGCAAACCCGTTGCGCTCGTGCTGGTGTTTATCACCGAGGCACATCGTGAACTGGTCGCGCAATCGTTCGATCTGATCTATGCGCCCAACGCCGCGCTGGGTGCGGACCGTTCGAACGGCGCGGCGCAGATCGCCGCGCATGGACCGGCAATCGAGGTGGTACTGACGAACGGCACCAACGGCATTACCCCCGATGAACTCGACGCGATGCCCAACCTGAAGATTGTTTGTACGTTGGGCGTCGGCTACGAAAACGTGCCGCTCGACCATGCGCGGCAACGCGGCGTGGCGGTCTGCAATGCCGCCAACACCAACGACGACTGCGTCGCCGACCACGCGATGGCGATCCTGCTGGCGGCGGTGCGCGGCGTTCCAAAACTGAATCGGCAATGCCGCGAAGGTATCTGGCGCGACGATATCCCACGGCCGCCGCACGTCTCCGGAAGACGCATGGGCATTCTCGGCCTCGGCGCGATCGGGCGCAAGATCGCGCGCCGCGGGCTCGGCTTCGACCTGGAAATCGGCTATTTCAATCGCGCGCCGAGGCACGATGTGCCATACCGCTACTTTACCGGCGTCGTTGCCCTCGCGGCGTGGTGCGATTACCTGATGGTCACCGTTCCCGGCGGCACGCAGACGCAGCATATGGTGAACGCCGAGGTGCTCGATGCGTTGGGGCCGCAAGGCGTGCTCGTGAATGTCGCGCGCGGCGGAGTGGTCGATACGGCGGCGCTGGCGCAGTCGTTGCGCGAAGGGCGGGTGTACAACGCCGCGCTGGATGTCTACGAAGGCGAACCCGAGCCGCCGCGAGTGCTGTTCGAGTTCGACAACGTGGTGCTCACGCCGCATGTCGGCGGAATCTCGCCGCAGGCGATTCACGCTTCAGTCGTGCGTTTCATCGAGAATGCGAAGCTTCATCTTGCCGGCAAGCCGCTGCTCTCACGGGTCAATTGAAGAGCAGCTTGCCCGGGTTGAACAGATTGTGCGGATCGAGCGCGTTCTTGACCGCTTGCATGGCCTGAAGGCTCGCGACATCGAGCGCCTGATGCAGCAGATTGTTTTTGCGGCTGCCAATGCCGTGCTCGGCCGAAATGCTGCCCCCGAGTCGCAGCACCTCGCCGTACACGAATTCGTCAATGCGGTCGCAAAGCGCGTTCGGCATCGCATCCGGGATCAGCACGTTGGCGTGCAGGTTGCCGTCGCCGAGGTGTCCGAAGCCGGCCCACGCGCAGCGCTCCGTCATGCTCGAAAGATAGCCTTCGAGATGCGCGACGAATTCGCCCATATTGCCGGCGGGCAGCGAGACGTCGTGTTTCAACGAACGGCACCGTGCTTCGGCCAGCGGGAGACGTTCGCGCAGAGTCCAGAATGCGTCGCGCTCGGCAAGGCTCGACGCGAGCGCGGCGTCCGCGGCGAAGCCCGAGGCGATGGCCTGATCGAGCGCACTGGCGAGTATGTCGTCCAGCAGACCGGGCGGCGTCGATCCAGATAGTTCGACGAGACACAGACAGGATTCGTCGAAGCCGGGTGGCATTCTCGTGTCCGGGAACTGCGTCGATACATTGGAGAGCGAGCCGTTCGACATCCATTCGACACCGCTCAGAAAGTCCGCACAGTGAGCGCGCAATACGCCGAGCAATTGCAGCGCGTGTTCGATGTTCGCGCATTTGACCAGCGCGGTGGCGTGGGCAAAGGGGCGCGGAAACAGACGGAGCGCCGCGCCGGTGATGATGCCGAGCGTGCCCTCGCTACCGATCAGCAGATCGCGCAGGCTATAGCCCGTATTGTTCTTGCGCAAGCATTTGAGGTCGCCGATAAGGCGGCCGTGTGCGTCGACGGCTTCGATGCCCACGCATAGTTCGCGCATATTGCCGTAGCGCAGCACCGCATTGCCGCCCGCATTGGTGGCGAGATTGCCGCCGATCGTGCAACTGCCTTGCGCGGCGAGGCTGAGCGGAAAGAGACGGTCGTGGCTTAGCGCTGCATCTTGCACGTTCTGCAGGATGCAGCCCGCGTCGACCGTGATGAAGTTGCCGAGCAGATCGATGCCGCGAATGCGGTTCAGGCGGCGTGTGCATAGAACGAGTTGCCCGCCGGTCGAATCCGGGGTCGCTCCGCCGGCCAAACCGGTGTTGCCGCCTTGCGGAACGACGGAAACCTGATGTCGCTTCGCGATGCGTATCGTCTCGCCTACGTCTTCGACTCGCGATGGACACACCACGGCGAGTGACCGGCCATGCAGGTGGCCACGCCAGTCGACATCGTACTGTGCGCGGTCTTCGTCGCGCACAATGGCGGCGCGGCCGAGCGCGTTTTCGAGTTCTTGCAGACAGTCGGTCGACATCGGCTACCTCGTGCTGAGTTGTTCGGCCACTGTACCGGCTAACGCGGCGCGCGATAAATCGCAAATTCCGGCGCGTTGATAAGGGAACGAGATGAATGACGGAAGCACGGTCTCGCGGCGCGCGACACTGAAGCAGTTGAGGGCGTTCTGCGAAGTTGCCGAGCGCGGCGGTTTCAACGCTGCCGCTCAGGCGCTGCATGCAACGCAGCCAGCGGTCAGCGGCTATATCCGACAGTTGGAGCGCGCGTTAGGCGTCTTGCTGATCGAGCGCACCACGCGCAGTGTCGCGCTGACGCCGGCAGGTCGCGAGCTCTTGCCGCGACTGCGCAGTGCGCTCGCCGACATGGATGCAGTGTTGATCGAGGTCTGCGCGCTCGCGCGCGAGCCATGCGCTCACGTAGCCATCGCGGCCGCCGGCTCGGTCGTCACGCTTTTGCTTGCGCCGGTCGTCGCGGCACTGCGTGAGAGCCATCCGCATCTGACGCTGCGCGTCATCGAGACAAGCGGGCAACATGTCCGGCGTCTCGTGCAAAGCGGTGAAGTTTCGTTTGGCATGACGACACTCGACGGATGCGAACCTGAGCTCGATGCGCGCCCGCTGTTGTCGGATCGGTTCGGCGCGCTCATGGCGAAGCATCATCCCCTTGCGTACGGCGAGCGTGCGTTGAACTGGTCCATGCTCGCTGGCGAAACGCTGGTCGAGCTCACCGAGGAGAACTGCATGCGCCGACTCTTCGACGACTCCGTCGCATTTCGCGCAAACGCCGGGCCTCGCATTGAAGTGCCGACCGTTCATGCGGCGGTGGCGCTCGCCGCGCAGGGCGGAAGCATTGCGGTACTGCCGGCGCTATGCGCGCATGCGTTTGGGACGCCATCGACCGTTTTTCACCCGGTGGATGGTCCGGAAATCTGGCGCAGTGTCGGTGTCGTGCGTCGGCGTGGTGCCGTGATATCCGTGGTGGAAGAGCAGATTGTGCGCAGCCTGGGCGGCGAGGCCGAAGCGCTTGCATTTAGCGCTGCTACGCGTTCAGGTACGCACGGCGACGCGCTGCATCTGCGTTTGGCCGACATGGCCTGCACGTCACCTCGTGCGTGACATAAACGAACTTGTGAGCCTCGCGGTGTGGTGAATATGATGGTGCATGATTGCCCGCCATCCCTGACGAATAGTGAGTGCGATGTTCCACTGCGACGAACTGAAGATCCATCGTATTGTCGACTATCAGGGGGCGATGGTCGCGGCAACCACGATGTTTCCCGATCTCACCGAAGACGTGCTCGCCGCGAACCGTTCGTGGCTTCAGGGAATCGGCGCGCTCTCGCCGGATGACCGCATCGTGCTGTGTTTTCAGTCGTATCTGATCCAGACACCGAACCATGTCGTGCTCGTGGATACCTGTATCGGCAACGACAAGGAACGGCAGACGCGGCCGCATTGGCATCACAGGCGGGATGAAACCTATCTTCGCGCGCTGGCCCGCATCGGCATGACGCCCGCGGATGTGGACTTCGTGTTGTGTACCCATCTGCATGTCGATCATGTGGGCTGGAATACTCGCCTCGAGAATGGACGCTGGGTGCCGACATTTCCCAACGCGCGCTATCTGTTCTCGGCGAAGGAGATGGCGTTCTGGGCCGCGCGAAACCAGGAGCAACCCGTACCGCACCTGATCGATAGTGTCCTGCCCGTGATCGAGGCCGGGCGTGCGGAGTTGGTGCGCAATACGCATGAATGTAGCGAACATGTCCGCCTCATTCCCACGCCAGGGCATACGGTCGATCATGTCGGCATCGCACTCGGACGGAACCGTGATTCGGCAGTGGTCACGGGTGATCTGATTCATTCGCCCTTGCAGTTGAGGCATCCGCAACTGTCGATGCTTCGCGATTTCGATCCGCTCGTCGCGACCGCAACCCGCCGACGTTTTCTCGAGCGCTACGCTGAAACGGAGACCCTGTGCTGCGCGGCGCATTTCCCCACGCCGTCGGTGGGCCGGATTCTGCGCGTTCCTGAAAGCGACGCGTTCGAGATGGTTGCGGCATGAGTTCCGCTCGAACCGGCACGGAACACTGGCGCTGGCGTGCCATGCTGGCGGCCTGCACTGTCGTGCTTGGCGTGTCGGGCGCGCTTACGCAGACCGACGCGCGGGCGGAGTGGCCGGAAGGACCGATCCGGCTTGTAATTGCCTTTCCAGGAGGATCGAGCGAAGCACAGGCGCGCATTCTTGCCAAAGCACTCAACACCTATCTGGGCCAGCCGATCGTTGTCCAGGCGCAACCGGGCGCGGGCGGCAATATCGCTTCCGCTTACGTTGCGAGAGCGAGGCCTGACGGCTATACCATTCTGCTCGGCTCCAACACTTTTTTCGAAACCAATCCGCTCGTCTATAAAGACATCGGTTATCAACTGGTCGACCTCAAGCCGGTGAGCATGCTGTCCGAACAGACTTATGTGCTCGCCGTTCGACCTGGTCTCGGGCTGCGAACGGTCCGTGAACTGGTTGACTTCGCCACCCGCAATCCCGGAAAGCTGACCAATGCGACGGCAGGTATCGGCAGTCCGGTTGCACTTGCCAAACTGGAGTTCGAGCAGAAGACAGGCGTGCGCTTAACCGACATTCCGTACAAGGGCGGCGGCGAAGACACGATGGCGGTTCTGGGCGGATTCGCCGACCTCGAATTCAGCGGCGTAACCGATGTTGCCGGCAACATCGAGGCCGGCACGTTGCTGGCGTTGGGCGTGACGAGCCGTCAACGGGCGCCTCGCCTACCCAACGTGCCGAGTCTCGAAGAAGCGGGGCTTACGGGATATCAGTTCACAACCTGGAATTGCATTTTCGTGCCCGCTGCGACAGCGGCGCCGATCGTCGCCCGGTTGCATGCCGCACTCGTGAAATCCATTCAAACACCGGAGGTGAGAGCCGAATTCGAGCAATTGGGATTTGCCGCAGTCAGTAGTACCGGAGATGCTGCCGCCCGCAGGCTGGCTTCCGAGGCACAGAGCTGGAGTGCGCTCTTCCGCTCGCGTGGCATTGTCGCAAAGTAGAAGCAGCCGATAAGAAATTCTCTCGACGGATCAAACAAGGTCCGTCTTACATCTGGAGACGCCACCATGATCCGCCTTTTTTCTACACGGGTATCCGCCGTTGCTGCGTTGATGTCGGTCGCTTTCGTGTTTTCGCCGCTGGTTGATGCACAGGGTACGGACACGAGCGCATCTTCACCAAAGCAAGTTCGAAAAGCACAGCGCAAGGCCGCGCGCGCCAATCGGACCGCGGAACTCAAACAACTCGAGAGCAATGGTTATAAACCGGGTAAGGATCAGGCCAACTATCCGCAAGATATTCAGAACGCCGAGCGCAAGTCCGGGCCGGCGGCACATCCGGCGCCGGCGTCGGGACAGTAAGCTTTCAGGCGTGGAGAATATGCGCGGCGGCGAATTGCATTGACGCGTTAGATCGATTCGTTTGCCCGTCGCGTCGAGATCAATCGGAGCCGAAGTGAAAGATACTTCGGATTCGCTGTAGCAATTGCCCTTGCGGACCGATGTCGGGCGAGGCACGAACGGCTACCTCACGGTGGAGTATCTCCATGCCACGACGTACCGACTTGTCGAAAGCGAATGCCAATTCCGTGTTTTTTGCCAGCAGAGGTGCGATCGCTTCGCGCGGAAGCCGGTAGATCCTGCAATGGGTGCGTGCCACCGCGGTAGCCGCGTGCGGCGCCGCGGTGAGCATGCCGATTTCGCCGACATACTCTCCAGCACCAATGCAGCCGACCGTTCCGGCTACGGCTCCCGATTTTCGCGTCAACTCCAGAATTCCCGCGGCTACCATGTAGAGCGCGGCGTCCGCTGCGTCTTCCGAGAAAAGCGCCTCTCCGGGTTCGAGCCGGAGCAATTCGAAAAGATCGGCAAGACTGTCGAGTTGCCGTTCGTCGAGGTACTCGAACAGGGTGATGTCGCGAAGCAGTCTGCGGACCGTCAACGCCTCATCGGTGAGATTGAGCGTTGCCGTTTCGTCCCGGCGGTCCTGGTCGAGAAAGCCGGCATAGTGCAGTTGACGGCGCGCGGCCCGCAGCAGGATGTCTTTAGTAGAAGAAAGGTGGCGGGTATTCCCGACGAAGAAAGAGATCTTGTAGGCATTGCGCCTTGCACCGAGTTGAGTGAGCACGGCACTCGGCGCGGGCACCGAAAGAATATCCGGACACAGCAGTGTCGCGTGAAGCAGGGTTTCGATAACGCGTTCCGGAACCGCACTTTCGGGGCAGACTATCTCGACGGATGCGGCCCTGCGTTGGCTCGGACTGCTTCGGTTGACGATCTCGGCCTTGGCAATCAGGCTATTTGGAATGATCGCCATGTCGTCTCCGTCCGTGTGAATCCGGATCGACCGCCAGTTGATCTGCGCGACGACGCCCTCGATCTTGTCTGCGATCTGGATTCGATCCCCCACGCTGAACGGTGCCTCGATGCCGACTGCGATGCCGGAAAAGACGTCCGCCAATGTATTCTGCAGTGCGAGAGCGAGCACGATCGCCACGACGCCGGAAGTGGCGACCACGCCGGTAATCGGCAGCGCGAAGACCGAGTTCAGCACGATCGCGGCGGTCGCGATATAGATAGCCGCTGCGAACAGGTCCGAGAAAAGCCGGGCCCCGCGCGAGCGCCGGTCGCGATGGAGTGCGAACCAGAGGCCGCCAACCACGATGCGCGAACCCAGCAGCCACCATGCGCCGCCTATCGCTCGCAGCCACAGCGCCCCGCTGTCGGCATGATCGGGCAAGGGCGGGAATACCGGAAAGAAGATGCCCTGTTTGTGAAAATAGAAACTGATGACGAGAAAGCAGCTGACGTCGAACGTGATACGGACTTTGTCCGAGAAGCGCCGCAGCCCGAGCACGCCCACGAGCGTGATCGCGACCAGCATGGCGGCGGAGAGCAGAGTCAGATTCATCTCGTTCTCCTTCGGCGCTATTCAGGTGTGGTGCCGAGCGTGCCGGTCGCCAGCGCCAGCATGGCCGCGGCGGACAAAGCCGTGCTGTATGCGTCGGTGGATGCGTTTCGTGCCTGCAGAAGCTGGCTGTTCGCCAACGTCAGGTCCGTGATGGAGCCGACGCCGCTGTGATACGCCGCGAGCGCCGCATCGAATGTGGTTTGGGCCGCGCCGGCGAGTGCTTTCGATGCCTGGTATGCCGAAAGACTCGTGCGCAATGCATTGTCGGCTTGTACGATCTGGCGGACTGCTTCGTCGCGCACGTGCGTCAGGCGGGTGTCGGCGTTATCGGCATCGGCCCGCGCCTGGGCCAGTACCGCCGAGCGCGTGCCGCCGTCGTAGAGCGGTATCGTCAGGCCGACGAAGATGCCGCCGTTGAAACGGTGCCCGTTGACGTTGACGGTCGGCGGTTCCTGACTGGCCGAGGGGAGCGCTGTCAGATTCAGGCCTCCCTCGTTGTATGAGCCGATGGCCGACAGGAAAATTTTCGGCATGAATTCGGCTTGTGCCGCCCGAATGTTCGCGAGGCTTGCGCTTCGTGCCGCGTAAGCGCCGAGCACGTCGGGCCGCCGCCCGAGCGATTCGGAAACGATCGCTTCCACCGAGGTCGCCATTGACGGTGACAGATTGCGTCCCGCTACATCGGCGACCTTGATGCGGGTGAGGGGCGAGACGCCCATCGCCGTCAACAAGGCCAGATACGCATCCTGTTCGCCGCCGGTGGCCTGCACGAGTGCGAGGTTCGCCTGTGCGGTGCCTTGGCGTGCCTGCGCGACCTCGATCACGGTGCCTATGCCGTGTTTGTAGCGCTCTTCCGCGGCGCTCTGAACGGCTTGCGCGTCGCTCAGCGACTGCGCGGCGGTCGCGGCGCGGGCTTTGGCGGCGGCATACGTGTAAAACGCAAGGGTGACGTTGTAGATGACCTGCTGATGGGTGGCGTTAAAGGCGATGTTCGAGATGACCGACGCCTGCTTCGCCGCCTCGACCACCGCCGCGCGTTTGCCGAAGTCGAATAGCAGCCATTGCAGAGATACCGCCGAGACGGTGCCGTTCGCGGAGCCGCTATTGTTGAAGTTCACGCCTTGCACCGAATCGCTGCCGCTGTTGCCCTGAAAACCGCCGATCGCCGTGGCGGTGATCCTTGGCAGGTAGGTGCTCTCGGCGATGCCCGCGGCGAGCGCCACCCGTCGTGCGTCGTTCCAGGCAATGCGTGTCGCCGAGTTGTTCGATTCAGCGACGTCGATCAGCCTGGGCAGGGAATAGACCTCGTTGGGATCGACAGCGGGAGCAGGCGGGATATTCGTCAGCGCGGAGTTCACGGGAAGCACATAGCCGTTCGCCGTTGCCACCGGGTTTCGTTCGCCGGCGATGATTTCGCCGCTGGATGTGGTCGAGGGCGACCAGGGCTGATCCGGTCGGGGCGGCGCCATATCGAGCGCCGATGTCGCGCAGCCGGCCAGCAGAAACGACGCCAGGACGGCGACGATGGAGCCGATGGAGCCGATGGAGCCGATGGAGCCGATGGAACCGATGGAACCGATGGAACCGTTACGCACGCACATAGTCGGCCCTCCCGTTCTCGTCTTCGACTGGCCGGTTGACTGCGTCTTCCAGCCTGGCGAGAAAGGGATCGACGAGCGCATGCGTTGCACCCAGGGCATTCGCTTTCGCTGCGTCTCCGGAGTAGCGCGGTGAATCCGCGTGTTCTGACGCCGGCAGCGTCGCTTGCCCTGTCGTGTCAGGGCCAAATGTTGCGGCCAGGCGATCGAGCCGGCTCGCGAGCGCAGCAACTGCGAGAGGCTCTCGCGCGGAGTCGATGAGGAGCGGCCCCTGCAGCAGTGCGACGGCATCCGCAACGCGCCTGCGCCGGTCGAGCCAGCCAGGCGCAGGGCGAATGGAGGACGGCTCATAGCGCGACAGATCGAGATCCTGCTCGATGGCGCCAAGCGCTGCCTGAGCCTCGGCGGCGAGCGCCCAGCGCCTCGGCTGCGTGTCGGAGCCGGCCATTGCGGCCAGGCGGCGAAGCAGGGCTGCAATGGCGGGATCGATGCGCTTCGCCACGCTGACCGGCCAGATCTGCGTGAACACTACTGCGACGACGAGGTTGCCGAAGAGAATGCCGATCACCCGGTCGCGAGCGGTGGTCATGTCGAAGGCAGGCGACGGGCCCTGAATCACACAAAGAAAAAATGCGAACGCAATCTGGAAGCCGATATAGGAAACACGCGGGCTGCCTGCCGCGATCCAGCCCGAGAAGAGCGTGGCGACGAAAACAATGGCCATCAGCGCACCGATCGACGTGACGTTCGGCATCAGGAACACAATCGCCGCAATGCCGGCTGCCGCGCCGATCAGGCAACCGACAATCCGCAACGTCAGCTTTTCGACAGTCTCGGCGGTGGTGCCGAGCGAAACGATGTAGCAGGTAATCAGGCAGGTGTGGATTCCAGGCCAGTTGAGCAGCGAATAGACGACATAGCAGAACATGGCCGCAGCGGTCGTCTTTAGCGCGTATTGGACATGGGCCGGGTTGGCGAACGCGTCCGGTACGAAAAACCCTCCGGTGCTCTTCGCTGCCGGTGGCGGTTGCAAGGCCGTCGGCGGCGGCTCGGCGAAGCCGGCCAGCGCGGCACGCAGTTCCGCCAGCGCCGCCGCCACGAGCGGCGACAACGCGCTCTCGCCGTCGATCTGCGCGAGCGTGATGTCGACCGGATAGTTGCCCGTCTGGAGAATCGCCGCCATCTCGTCGAGTGTCTGCGCGATGTGCTCGCAAAGGCGCCCGGTTTGCGGCGTTGCGGGTTCGCGCGCGATGACGTCCAACATGGCGAGGATCGCGGCGGTTGCCTGAGTGGCTTGCTTCAACGCGGCAATGTCCTGCGCGGGCGAGGTCTTCTCCGCGCCGGCCAGTTTCAGCCAGGCCGGGACTTCGCCGGCCCCTTCGTGCAGGCATGCGAGGAAAAGCCTGCGGGTGTTCTCATCGGGTGAGCGAAGCAGCGTTGCGCCGACGCGCAGCCGATGCGCCAGCGCGCGCCCGGCAAGTCGCCGCGGCGCCGGCCCGGCGACGAGGTTGACCACGATCGAAACGCCCGCCGGAATGCCGACGAAGAGCCATGCGTAGAGCAATGCGCGGGTCGCGATCTCGCCGATATGCGCCGTGCCGAGCAGATCGAGAGCATAAGCCGCGATCAGCGCGACGATGGCGGCGATCGGCTTGAGCTTGCTCGCCGACGCCGCGAACAGCATGCAGAACGACACCAGCGTCATCGCGACGACCCGCCAGAGCGGCGCGTCGATCACCTGCATGGTGATCAGGAGGACCGTGCTGACGATCAACGTGATCAGCAGAAGTAGGACAGCGCTTATGACGACACTCGTCGCGCGATCGGGTTTCATCACGAAGAAGGCGACATAGGCGGTGAGCGCCGGCTCGGGCGTCTGATAGATCTCGACGACGAGCGTCGTCAGCGCACAGATGACAGCCAGCCGGATCGCGAATTCGAGCCGGCCGGGAAACGGTTCGACAATGGCGCGAATCCGCTCCGCCGCGAAGGCCTGCTCGTTATCGACAGGCGTCGCCATGCTTGACCTCCACGACGGCTGTAGCGCCCAGTCTCATGAGCTGCTGCGGGGGATTCTCGAGGCGGATGCGCACCGGAAAGCGCTGAGCGACCCTGACCCAATTGAGCGAACGCTCGATATAGGGCACCGAGCGGGGCAGGGAGATCCGGTCGGTGTCGAGTACGCCGGCGCCGATACCCTGAACCGTGCCCTTGATGGGCCGGGCGCGGTCGATCATCGAGAAAGCCGTTACGCAGTCGCCGACGGCGATGGCATGCAGATCGGTTTCCCGGAAGTTCGCGACCACGAACCATTCATCGTCGTTGACCAGCGTGAACAATGTCTGCGCCGGTGCAACGATCTCACCGGTCAGCACGCTGAGTCCGACGACGCGCCCGCCGTGCGTCGCGCGTACGGTCGTGTCGTTCAGCGCGTGCCGCGCGATATCGAGCGCTGCCTGCCGCGCGCGCACCGTTGCCTCGGCGCCTGCTTCCGTGTCGATTGCCTGGACGGCTGCCGTTTGCTGTTCGCGCGCCTGCTGGAGCGAGGTGGTGGCATCGTGCCTTGCGGTCTGCGCCTGATCGAACTGCTGGGCCGGCACGTAGCCTTTCGACGCCAGCGGCCCAAGCCGTTCCACCGTGCGCTCCGCAAGGCCGAGATTGGCCTTGGCCCGTTGCACCTGATCCGCTGAGATGGTCGCGGTTGACCGCTGGGTCGACAGCACACGCCGCTGGGTATCCAGTGCGGCTTGCGCTACGCTCAGGTCCGCCTGGGTCTGCGCCACCGTCAGGCTATACGGAACCGGGTCGATCTGAAACAGCAGATCGTCTTTTGCGACGTGCATGTTCTCGGCCACCGGAATATCCACGATCCGGCCGCCGACCACGGACGCCACGTGGACGACATCGGCGTCGATCGTGGCGTCGTCGGTGGACGGCATGACCGAACTCCTGTGCAACACATAGAGTGCAAAGAGTACGGCGGCGGCGACGATTGCAAGCGAAATCAGCTTGGCCCAGAGCGGGCGACGAGGGCTGCCCGCAGCCCTCATGGTCCGTGCCCAAACCAGAGCACCCACACGAGCAGGCCCGCGCAGACGCCGATCGCCGTGCAAACGAAGAGCTGAAAGGGCAGGACGTCGGCCAGCCCGGAGAACACGAAGAGCGCTCGCGCGCCGATCGAGGCAAGGACGCCGAGCGCCGCGCAAAACATCCAGGCGGGAAAGAAGGCACCGAACAGCGCGAAAGAAGGTGCGCCGCGGGTGGCGCACCCGTTCAGGGTGCCCAGGGTGAGTGATATGAGGAGTGCGTGTCGTTGCCTCATGACCATCCTGTCATTCGGGTTTCGAGAACGGCGTTGTCGGTCGCCGTCGCTGCCAATGCACGGCACCGAGTGTACCATCGCGCCGCCGGTGTGGGCGCCCCGGCGAACTCGTCGTGGCCACCCGCTTGATTTGAGGTCGATTGCGATGCTGCGCCTGTTACGGTTCGTCAACCGCGGGGCATAGTTCGTGTCAGATGCCGGGTTTGCCGGAACAGAGAAGAGCATCGGGATCATCAAACGTTGAATGGGCAGGCGGTGATGACGTTGCAGATATATTTGCCATCCTAATCATCAAGACTGCCGTGCGCGGATCAGTGACCGCCTTCTGGCTCAAGGTATTTTCATCTCGGGATGATTCAGTGCCGGTCTGTGAGCGATCTGGCGGCGCTCGCGGGAAACTCGACAATCACCTCTGGACGGGAGAGCACGACAGATCTTAAAGTTATCCTGACCTCTCGCATATGTAACAACACACAATGGAGTTAGCTCTTTTCACAATGCCGATACGCGCGAGATCCGCCTACGAATTACCGTGTCGTTAGGGGAGAGTTGGCTGCGGGCGCGACGAGGCAGCGCACGCGGTGAAAAGCCCTCGTGCCTGCTCTATCGTGCGCTGAAGGACGTGCCCGGAGTCGTCGTTCCCAAGCGCGGATAACCGGGCAATCTTTATTTGGGCGAGCCGCGCAGCTTGATGGCGATGTCGAGCTTCGATACCCAGCCGGCGTCGTCCAGTCTTGCGCCGAGAATGTTTTCGATTCGCTCCAGCCGGTAGTTGAGCGTATTCGGATGAATACCCAGCACGCTTGCAGTTACCTTTCTTCGCTGGAGCTGATCGAAGTAGGTTCCGAGTGTTTCGAGCAGGTCCGGCTCACTGGCAAGCTGTTCGACCAGCGAGACGAGATAGCGCAGCGCGTTCTTCGCGCCACGCACACTCTCTTCGACGACGATCTCCGAATACAGACGCACGCGCTCTTCGCCGCTGCGAGCGCGGCCAAAGCCGAGTGCCCGGCTTGCCTCGTCCGCGGACGTGGCCCAGCCCGCCGCGCCTTCGCCCATGAGACCGACGCCAATCGCCCTGATTTCAGGCAATGTCTCCGCGATGGACGCTATCTGTTTGCCTACCTGACGATCATTGATGCTCATCAGGTCGCCGAGCCGTGAGGGTATCCACACGAGCAGTTGTCCACGAAACCAGATGGCGACGAGTTCGTCGACGGGCAATTTGAGGCGCCGGGCAGTCGCGGCAACGATCCGGTCGAGTTCGCTTTTGAAGCTGGGCGAATTGCTGTCGATCCGGTCGACGTCAATGGCCAGCGCTATGCGGGGAATAGTCCCGTCGAGGCGCAGCGCGGCTGCGGTTTTGGCGAATCCTTCCGTGTCTTCGGGGAAGTTGAAAATAATGCTGTGTAACTGATATCGCAGCGATTCACGCCAGCGGGCCTGCTTGTATTGTTCTTCCAGGTAAGTCTGCGAGATGATTTGCGCCATGATGTCGAAGAACTCCATCAAATACGGGGAGATCTGAAATAGCAGCTCATCCCGCAGGCTGTCGTCTTTCTCGTCGAGCTCAATATAAAAGCACCATAATTCGCGCGAGCCCAGTCGAAACGCACGCAACAGCGCTTCGAGGGGTACGCCCTGCTGAACCCGCCGGCGTCCGTACTCGCGGAACGTTTCAAGCTCCTCCCCGGAAGGCGCGCTCCCGGACAACAGTGTGTCGAACCATAGCTTCGAAGATAGAGCGATCGAATTGCGGATATCCAGCCTGGCGGATGAAGCAAGGTCGGCATACGGCTTGATATTCATCAGTGCCGCGTAGACCCGATCGATGACGCTCGCGTGATCCAGAGCCGCTTTCTCGGTCCACTTACGTAAGGATGGGGAGATTTCAGGTATGCGGATTGTCACGCTTTGCACTCCTCCAGGGTCTGCTCGACGTTGGTTAAATTGCAGGCGAGCGTGGGTTCGTGTCGATAGGCCAGTTCTGTGCCAGGTCGTGTCGGCCGGTTTGCAACTGGCGCAATGATAAGTGGGAAAACCAAACGCGCGTGGCCAATTGGATTGTGACAATCTACAACGCCATTGTGGGTTCGCCCAATGAATAGGCGTGTTCAATCTATGTCGAAATATGTCACGCAGTGCGGAAAACGCCCCAAAACCCTTGTCGTACGGGAGTTCTTTCCGATGAAACAGCGTGACATATCTTCCCTGTCGATTATGTCTACGCGTCCTTCTATAGTCCGTTCGTTGCCACATCGCAGTGACCGAAGTGGCCCGAATCCAGGAAGGATATATCGTGAAGAATCGTCCGTTCGTCGTCCCGGTCAGCGCTTCTGCCGCTGCCTCTTTGTCCGTCTCGGTGACGCCCCCGTCATCTGCACGCAGCGCGCTACGCAAGCTCATACTCTGCGCCGCAACGGCTGTACTCACGCTCGGCAGCGCATCGGCGTTCGCGTGGTCCGAACACGGCACCGCATATACGTCGCGCGGCACTTATAACGGCGCGCGTTACGGCGCGTGCGGCGGCGGCAGCTGTTCGCATGCGGGCGGTGTCGTCGGCCCCTACGGCGGCCTCGCCACCAACACCGGCACGGTGACTCGCACCGCGCCGGGCCAGTTCTCGAATTCGGGCACCGCGACGGGCCGCCACGGCAACTCCGTCCAGCACTCGGGCGATACCAGCTGCGCCGGTGGCACGTGTTCGCATACCGGCACCCTCACGGGGCCGGACGGCAAGACGGCCGCCACCTCCGGCGAGGTCACGAAGACCGGACTGGGGCAGTATTCGTCGTCGGGATCGGTGACTGGTTCGAACGGCAATACGGTTAGTCATTCGGCGTCGACGAATTGCACCGGTTCAACATGTTCGCGTTCGGGCACGGTGAGCGGACCGGATGGCGGAATCGTCAGTCACTCCGGTTCGGCCACGCGCGTTGCGTCGGGCGTCGTGACGACCTCGTCGAGCGTGACGGGCGTACACGGCAATACGGTGACGTCGGGCGGGACGGTTGTGGCGAGCACGGGTGTTGTGGCGACGGGCGGTACCACGGTCGTCGTGGCGCCGAAGCCGGTTGTCGTCGCGCCGCTGGTCGCGTATGTGCCGCCACCCGCAGTTGTCGTGTCGCCTGCGCCAGTCGTGGTTGCACCAAAGCCGGTCGTGGTCGCGCCAGCGGTGGCCTACGTGCCGCCGCCTCCAATTGTCTACGTACCGCCGCCTCTGCCGCCTGCCGTGTATGTCGCTCCGCGGGTGGTGTATGTCGCACCGGCGCCGCGTCCGGTGGTTTGGGTGCCGGGCCATTGGATCGGGCGTGTCTGGGTGCCTGCGCACTGGTCGTGATGGGAGCCGCCATGCGAGTCAAATCACGTGGGACAGTTGAGCAGAGTGAAAGCACTGCGTTCAGACCGGCTTTCAATGAATTGCGGCCCGGGCGATTCTACAAACCGGGCACGCTGGCAGCGATCGTCGTTGCGACAGGATTGGTGATTGCAATCAGCCGCTTCGGGACAGCAGCAGGCACGCGCGATGTGATGGGATCGTCGCGGGAATGCTCCGCCCGGTATGTGGCGCTGCTCGATCTCGCGGAACTGGCAAGACGTGATGGCAAGTCGTCCGAAGTGGTCGTGCGCGGGCTGAACGACAGGGGCGGCGCGATGAGCGGGTGTGTGTCGACGGGCGGCAGTGGATCGGTGGCCGCGCTGACCGCGCGGCCCTCCCGCTGAACACTCGCGCCCGCGTTGCTTCCATAGGGCGTATGCGTGAGCGTCGGAGTTGAGACTGGACCGGCTATATCACGTGTGGCCAATTCGCGATCAGCCTCGCGAATGTCAGTCTCCCGCGCTCTTATTGCGGTTCCGCGAGTGCCAGCGGGAAGCGGATCTCGAATGTAGTCCCCACACCTTCGCGCGACGCAAAATTGATCTGCCCGCCCAACACACGGCTCAGTTCCTTGACGATCGCGAGACCGAGACCCGTGCCGGGAATATCTTCGCCCGCAGCGCGCTCGAATTCGTCGAACACGCGGTCCGCGTCCGAAGGCGCAATACCCACGCCGGTATCGGAGACGCGAATCGTCCAGTGCGACTCGTCGGCCATCGCGAACTTGAGTTCGATGCCGCCGGACTTCGTGTACTTGGTTGCGTTGGAAAGCAGATTGACGGCAATCTGTTTGAGTTTGAGACGATTGGACGTGACCGCCGTCAATGCAGGATCAAAGGCTGCATGCAACGTGAGCCCTTTCGCCTCGATCGACGGACGCGAAGAGGCGACCAGTTCATCGTAGAGTTCCCGCAGTTCGACCTGTTCGAGTGTGAGCGGAGCGCCGTCGCCGAGCACGACGGAGTACTCGACGATCTGATCGACGAGCTGTTTCATATCCGCTGCCTGGCGGTTCGCCAGCGTCAACGCGGTATCGGCTTTGCCGGGCGCGCGCGCGATCAATTGCAGTGCGATGGTGAAGGCATTCAGAAAGTTGCGCAGATCATGAACCACGCTGCGCGTGATCTGCATGCGCGACTCGTAAAGGTCGCTCACCAGACGCTGTTTCAGCGTGAGTTCGTGATTGGCGCGTTCGAGCCGGCCGGTATATTCGTCGATCTTGCGGTCGCGTTCGCTCACCACTTCCTTGACCGACGTGAGAGTGACCATACTGAGCGTTTCGGCAATCAGGCGCCGTGCCCGACTCTCGTGGCGGCGCGTGAACGATTGATCGAGACTGGCGAATTCTTCCAGCATGTCGGCGAGCGTCTGATGAAAGAGATCGAGCTCACGCACCAGTTCCTCGATACGATAGCCCTGGCGCCAGCGCACCTTGCCATGTTTTCTCGCATCGCTCTCGATGCCCGGCTCGACCCGTTCGAGATCTTCGACATCCAGTGCCAGACACAGTCCTTCGAGAATTTCCGGCAGATGATCGGCGAGTTGCTGATAGGTAAGTTTGTCCGCTTCGATCAGATCGGCGTCGCCGAATACGGCGTTCATCCACTGCCGGGTGAGTCGGGTTCGTTCCGCGCGAATGAAATCGGCAAAATTGCGCAGGGGGCTAGTACGTATATCGGTCATGGTGTCGCATTGGGATCGGTTCCGCCATTATCACCGCAATCGCGCGCTATGGAACACCTCTTGCGTGACTGGAAGTCAATGAAGACGACCGGCTACACGACGGGCCTTTGATACGGTCAATTTTGCCGGTATTAATTCCCTATTAACCTGCTTCACGCAGCCGGATTGAGCGCCTTCAAAAAATCGACGAACGCGCGCAATGGTGCCGGCAAATGGCGACGCCCGGGATAATAGAGAAACGGGCCGGAAAAGCGCTGCCACCACGGCTCCAGAATCGGCTCCAATGCTCCGCTATCCAGATGCGGGCGCAGCATGTCTTCGAACAGATGAATGACGCCCACACCCGCGACGGCCGCGCTGATTGCGAGGTCGATTGCCGCGCCGGGGCGCACCAGCAGCGGTCCCGACGGATTCAACTGCAACACTTCACCATCGCGCTCGAAATACCAGATCGGCATCGCGCCGCCGGCGAACTGGCCACGTAGGCACGCGTGCGAGAGCAACTCACCCGGATGCTTGGGACGTCCGTGCACGTCGAGATAGCCTGGCGCCGCGGCCGTGGCGAAGCGTTGCACACGCGGTCCGATCGGAATCGCGATCATGTCCTGTTCGAGTCGCTCGTCATAGCGAATGCCGGCATCGCAACCGATGGACAACACGTCGACGAAACCATCTTCGACTACCACCTCCACGCGTATGTCGGGATACGCTTTCAGGAACGCCGCGATGATGCCCGGCAAGACGATGCGCGCGGCGCTCGACGGCACGTTCAGTTTGAGCGTGCCGGCCGGCTTGTCCCTGAAGACGTTCAGTACGTCCAGCGCCGCTTCCATTTCGCTGAATAGCGGCGTCAGCTTCTCGATCAGACGCAACCCGGCCTCGGTCGGAGCGAGACTGCGCGTGGTGCGGTTGAGGAGGCGCAAACCGAGCTTCGCTTCGAGACGGCGCACGGCGATGCTCAGACTCGACGCCGAAACGTTGCCGATGCGCGCCGCGTCGCGAAAGCCGCCTGCGCGCGCGACCGAGACGAATGCAGCCAGATCGTTCAATTCCATGATCACTGTTCACATTATTAAACAACCTGTACACGTTAGACGTCTTTATTTAACAGCGCAACCACCGCCATACTCTGCTCGACCACTCACCAAGGAGAGCACCATGTCGAATCCCACCACCCCGGACACCTTCCTGCTGGCCGGCCGTCCGGTGCGCCGCATGGGCTACGGGGCCATGCAACTGGCCGGCCCCGGCGTATTCGGACCGCCGAACGATCGTCACGCCGCTGTCGCCTTGCTGCGCGAGGCGCTGGCTTCTGGCGTCAATCACATCGATACGAGCGATTTCTACGGGCCGCACATTACCAACCAGTTGATTCGCGAGGCGCTGCATCCGTATCCCGGCGACCTCGTGATCGTCACCAAGGTGGGTGCCGTGCGCGGCAGCGATGGCGCGTGGTTGCCGGCGCTCGAACCGGAGGATATCGAGCGTGGCGTGCATGACAATCTGCGCAATCTCGGCCTCGACGTGCTCGACGTCGTCAATATGCGGATGATGGGCAACGTGCATGAACCCGCTGAAGGTTCGCTCGAAAAGCAGGTGACGGCCCTCGCCGAACTTCAACGCCGCGGGCTCGTGCGCCATATCGGTCTGAGCAACGTCACCGCGACGCAGATAACGGAGGCGCAGCGCATCGCGGAAATCGTCTGTGTGCAGAACCACTACAACCTCGTCCGCCGCGAAGATGACGCGCTGATCGACGAACTCGCGGGGAAGGGCATTGCGTATGTGCCGTTCTTCCCGCTTGGCGGCTTCACGCCGATTCAGTCGTCCGCGCTGTCGGACATTGCGCAAACCCTCGGCGCGACGCCGATGCAGGTGGCGCTTGCCTGGCTATTGCATCGGTCCCCTAACATTCTGCTGATCCCCGGCACGTCGACGCTCGGGCATCTGCGGGAAAATCTGCAGGCGTCGCAGTTGAGCTTTACCGACGAGGTGCGCGCGCAACTGGATGCGATAGGCGGTTGACCAGGGCCGGTGGCGCAACGCGTCGATCCGCACGCTGGGCGCGCGCGAAGATTGACGGCGACTCGAGACGGCCGGTGCTATCAGCGGTACTGGCTCCCGTCGCACGGAGCCGGTCTCACACCGAATTCGCGATGTACTCCCTGAGCCACTGATGCGCCGGGTCGCGATGCGAGCGTTCGTGCCAGAGCATCGCCATTTCGTAGCCCGGCAGCTCCACCGGCGGCTCGACCATCCGCAGCGCGCTGTTGGCGCGCGCGAGCCGCGCGGGCAGCATCCCCACCAGGTCGGTACTCTCCAGCACCGATGACATGAACAGAAAGTGCGGCACGGACAGCACGACCCGGCGTGTCAGGCCGGCCTGCGCGAGCACGTTGTCGGTCACGCCGATAAAGCCGCCGCCGTCCGGCGACACGATCACATGCTCGAGCTTGCAGAACTGCGCGAGCGTCGGCCGCCGTTTCAGGCGCGGATGACCGGCGCGGCCGACCAGCACGTAGCGCTCGGCAAACAGCAACCGGCGGCGCAAACCTTCGGGCGCCCCTTCGCTCGTATGAAAAGCGAGATCGATCTCTCCCTGTTCTGCCTGCCGCGCAATGCGTGGCGGAGCCGCTTCGACAATGGCGAGACGCGTGCCCGCCGCCGCGGCGCGCAAGCCGGCCAAAGAGGGCAGGATGATCGTCGATTCGGCGTAGTCGCTCGCGGCAATGCGCCATGTGTGATTTGCTTCGGCTGGATTGAACGGGCGGGTCGGCGCCACCGCGCGCTCCAGTGCCTGGAGGGCTTCGCGCAAGGCTTCGCGCAACGCTTCGGCGCGGGCGGTGGGCCGCATGCCGCGCGGTCCGGGCAGCAGCAACGGGTCGCCCAGGGCATCCCGCAGTTTGGCCAGATGCACGCTCACCGAGGGTTGGGAGAAGTTCAGCCGTTGCGCTGCGCGGGTCACATTGTGTTCCGACAGCAGCACGTCGAGCGTGACCAGCAGGTTGAGGTCCAACCCTCTCAGATTATTCATGGCTATACCTGACATATTGGGAATTCATTTCCAATATACCGGAGCAGGGTCTATCTTTGGTTTCTTTCAGTCACGAAGGCCCAGTCATGAACGTTCTTCTTGTTTACGCGCACCCGGAACCCAAATCGTTGAACGGATCCCTCAAGGACTTTACCGTCAAACGCCTTCAAGATGCCGGACACACGGTTCAGGTATCCGACCTGTACGCGATGAAGTGGAAAGCAGTGCTCGACGCGCACGACAGTCTCGCGAAAGAACCCGGCGAGCTTTTTTATCCGTCCCGCGACTCGAAGCATGCGTTCGAGAATGGTCTGCAGAGCAAAGACATCGAGCTCGAGCAGGAGAAACTCTTGTGGGCAGATGCGGTCATTCTGCAGTTTCCGCTCTGGTGGTTCACCATGCCGGCCATCCTCAAGGGATGGGTGGAGCGCGTGTACGCCTATGGCTTTGCGTACGGTGTCGGAGAGCACTCCGATGCGCGCTGGGGCGAACGCTACGGCGAGGGTCGGCTCGCCGGAAAACGTGCAATGCTGGTGGTCACGACGGGTGGCTGGGAATCGCACTATAGCTCGCGAGGCATCAATGGTCCGATGGACGACGTGCTGTTCCCGATTCAGCACGGCATTCTGTATTACCCCGGCTTCGACGTGTTGCCGCCGTTCGTGATCTACCGGACGAGCCGTATCGATGAAACGAATTATCCCGCTGTGCAAGATGCGCTTGGTCAGCGTCTGGACAAACTCTGGACGACGGCGCCGATTCCGTTCCGGGCTCAGAACGGCGGCGCGTACACGATTCCGGAACTGACTTTGCGGGCCGATATTGCGCCGGATCAAGTCGGCTTCGGTGCGCATGTCGAGCAGGAGCGGGATGGGTACGCAGTAGGCTCTTCATACGGCGCAAGCGCGAGACTCCGCACCTCTGCATCACCCGTCGCCATCCCGGACTGACCGAAGCTGACGAGACCGTATGCCTGACTGAAATTTGGTTGTAAGTCGCCGTTGCTAGAGTCCTTGAAAGAATTTTGCCGCCGGATACCGGACAGTGTTCTTCGGACACCTAGATAGGGAAGAGCGACAAACCATGAACCAAGCTCGTGCGTTCTGGCTCATTCTGACGCTGCTTTTTACGGCGCCTGCCTGGGCATTTCAGTCCCGGGTCGTCACGATTCCAAGCGTCGCCATGCACAAGTCGCTCGAAGCGACGGTCGTGCTGCCCGACCAGTACGCGCGCGGGAAAGGGGTTGACCGCTTTCCCGTGGTCTATCTGTTGCATGGCTCGGGCGGCGACTATACCGACTGGACCTCGAATTCGCAGATCGGCAAGCTGGCCGACCGTTACCACGTGATACTCGTGATGCCCGACGGCGGCCACGAAAGCTGGTATATCGACAGCCCGGTCGATCCGCGCAGCCGTTACGAAACCTATGTGGGTACGGAGGTGGTGACGTATGTCGATGCGCATTTCCGCACGATCGCGGCGCGCCGCGGGCGCGCCATTACCGGCTTGAGCATGGGCGGATTCGGCGCCTTGCATATCGCGCTGGACCGGCCGGACGAGTTCGGTGCCGCAGGCAGTATCAGCGGCGCGGTGGATCCGCGAGGCTGTGAGGACGAGCCCGGCATCGACCAGGTATTCGGCGATCCGGCGCGGCATGCCGACTTCTGGAACAACGAGGCGATCGTCGAGAATGCGCGCAGCTTCGGCGCCGCGCATATCGCGCTCACGATCGACTGCGGGGTGAACGACTCGCTCGTGCAGTCGAACCGGACGCTGCACGAGCGTCTGGTCGAACTTGGCGTGCCGCACGATTACGCGGAACGGCCCGGCGGCCACACCTGGAAGTACTGGGCCAATGCGGTGCAGTATCAGGTGCTGTTTTTCGCCGGGGCGTTCAAGCGCAACGGGAGCGGCGCCACGAGCGCCACGGCTTGAGACCGTGCCGCGCTGTGGGGTGTGCTGTGGGGCGCGCTTTGATGCGGCTTCAGGCCGCCCGCTGATCCATCAATCGATTCCATGAAAAACCGCGTCGTCCGGACCGAGATAGACCGGCGGGCGCCACGCCGCATCGCGCATGGAATGCTGAACCAGTTTCTCCACGCCCAGCAGCACCGCGAAAATCGCCATGCGCACCGGAATGCCGTTGTCGGTCTGCCGGAAGATCGCCAGCCGTGAATCGTGGTTCAGGTCCACGCTCAGATCGTTCGCGCCTGGGCGGCTGTCGCGCGGCAGTGGGTGCATGATCAGCGTATCGACGCCGCACACGCTGTCCACCAGCGCCTGATTGATCTGGAAATCCGGCGTATAGCCTTCGAACGATTCGTCGGTAAAGCGCTCTTTCTGGATGCGCGTGGCGTACACCACGTCGGCGCCGCGCAGGCCGGTGGACAGATCGTGAGTCTGCTCGATCACGTGGTCGTTGCGCGAAATCTGCTCGATGATATAGCTCGGCATTTCGAGCATAGGCGGCGAGATCAGCGTGAACTTGATGCCGCGGTACAGCGCCAGCAGTTTGACCAGCGAGTGCACGGTGCGCCCGTACTTCAGGTCGCCGACCAGGGCGATATGGGCACCGTCGACGATTTTGCCGAGGCGCGAGAACTCACGCTGAATGGTGTACAGATCGAGCAGCGCCTGGCTCGGGTGTTCGCCCGGCCCGTCGCCGCCGTTGATCACGGGCACATTGGTCGCGCGCGCGAATTCGGCCACCGAGCCTTGCTCCGGATGGCGGATCACCAGGGCGTCCACATAGCCGCTCATCACGCGGCTGGTGTCGTAGATCGATTCGCCCTTGGCCATCGACGAAAACGTGAAACCGGTGGTGTCGCAAACCGAGCCGCCCAGCCGGCAGAACGCCGCGCCGAAGCTCACGCGGGTGCGCGTGCTCGCCTCGAAGAACAGATTGCCGAGCACAGCGCCTTCCAGCACGCGGGAGATTTTGCGGCGCCGGGCGATCGGCTGCATGATGTCGGCGACGCGGAAGAGCGCTTCCACCGAGTCGCGCGAGAATTGATCCACCGAGAGCAACTGCGGCTTGCCCTCGAAAAGCATTTGGCTCGCGAGCGACTGTGAGTCTACGCTTTGCGTATGTTTTTCGCCCGGCTCGCCGTGCACCACGATTTCCGACACGAAGCGCTCCACGATCTCCGGCATGGCCCGCGATTCCTGCGAGTCGTCCGGCAGGAGCCATGTATCGAGCGCCCGGCGCGACACGCCGATGCGGCTCGCGAACGTGTCGCGCGTCATGTTCAGGCGACGCATCGCGTCGCGTAAGAAGGCTTGTTGCGGGACGCTCATGGAGGCACCTGTCGGAAGGAGGGGATGGTGGGCGCGATGTACGCTTTGCGTATATTAATTTCCCCGCGCCAGAAGTCAAGCGATTTTCGCGACAGGCTTTGCCAGGCCGCGCCGGTCGCGGTTACACTGCGTCTCATGCACTCCGGCCCAACGTTCAGACTCCGCCCGTCGACCTTCACGCGTCTCGCCCATGCGAGCGTCGCGATCGCGCGCGCGAGTGATTCGAACGTCGGCGCCAAAGCCAAAAAACAGCCGCTCATCTGACCGGAGCACGCTGTTCCGTCAGATGCGACGGAACAGCCGGTCAACGCCCGCCTGGGCACTTTCCTGTCTTTCCTCCCTCGCACGCTGCACGGAATCGATACGGTCGTCATCGAGGTAAAGACATGTCTATTTTTTCGGGTATGTGGGTTCCGCTCATCACGCCGTTCGCCGACGGCGCCGTCGATCACGCCGCCTTGCGCGCACTGGTGCGCCGCTATGCCGGCGCGGGCATTGCCGGGCTGGTCGCGCTCGGCACCACCGGCGAACCGGCCGCGCTCAATGCCGCCGAGCAGGACGCCGTGCTGGCCACGATTCTCGACGAAGCGCAGGCCGCCGCTCGCCACCCGCATGATGCGCGGGCGCTGCCGGTGCTGGTCGGCGTGTCGGGCAATCACACGGCGAGCATGCGCGAGCGTATCGAGCAACTGAATCCGCTGCCGATCGCGGGCGTGCTGATGGCCGCGCCGTACTACATCCGGCCTTCGCAGGCCGGCATTGTCGAACACTTCACGGCGCTTGCCGATGCGAGCGCGAAGCCGGTCGTGCTGTACGACATTCCCTATCGAACCGGCGTGCGGCTCGAACTCGACACGCTGTTTGCGCTCGCCGCGCATCCACGGATTCAGGCGGTGAAGGATTGCGCCGGTTCGCTCGACATCACGCTCGCGCTGATTCGGGATGGCCGCCTGCAAGTGCTGGCCGGCGAGGACATCAATATTTTCAACACCTTGTGTCTGGGCGGCAGCGGGGCGATTGCGGCATCCGCGCATGTGCGGACCGAGCGCTTTGTCGCGCTATATCGCACGCTCGCGGCGGGGCGGCTCGACGAAGGCCGGCGCATTTTTCACGCGCTCGCGCCGCTGATCCAGACGCTGTTCGCCGAGCCGAATCCGGCGCCCGTCAAGGCACTGCTGGCCGCGCAAGGGTTGATACGCGACGAACTGCGCATGCCGATGACGCGTTCCGGCGGGGCGCTGCGCGAGCGGCTCGCCGCGTTGGCCGAACGGGAACGGAGCGAGGCGCAGGAGACCGAAGCATCGGTTTGAGCGGAGCGGCCGCTGCAGCGCCGCGTGCGGGTGATGGCGCGGCGTGCCGGTCACGGCGTGTCGCAGATATACATTACCCGGTCTCCTGGTATTTGAGATGATGCTTCGTGATGCCAGGTGATAATCGGCGCCCTCTGCCCATTATCGCGGCCGGCGTATATCCGGTCGATGCCGTATGCAGTCAGTCCCGATGGCCGATCTTCTGTTCCGCTCGCAATCGCGTGGTACGTGTCGCACATGGCGCACGTTTAGCGCGCTGAACGCGTTGTCCATTCCGAACACGCACTGCGCCATGTTCGGGCGAATGCGTTCAGCGAGCCCGTCGCGCGCGGGGTGCCGCTAATGGCTTCCGTGTTTCGCGCCGGTAATCGGCTTGCCAGCGGCTCGGTCGGCTTCGTCACGCGCCGCACTGCGTTGACGCTGTCTTTGAGCGCAGCCGGCGGCGCGTCTGCGCTCGCACTCGCCGCGGGCTTTGCGATCGGCTCGCACTGGCCGGTGCACGTTGCCGGGTCCGGCGAACCGGTGACGGCTCACGTCGAGCACGACTATGCGATCGATCAGCTCGGCAAGCTGAATGCTTCAGTGGCGCAGATCGAGCCGCGCATCGCGCGACTGACCGCGCAGGTCGGCAACTTACGCGATTTCGAAGCACGCCTGAACATGCCACGGCCGGCGCCGCGCGCGCCTGTCGTGCCTGCCTCGCCGGCTGCGGCGCCCGCCTCCGATACGGCCGCCACCGACAGCGAAGACGAAGGCGAGGGCGGCCCTTCGCTGCCGCCGCTTCGCTGCAGCGAACTCGCGCCGGCGCCGAGCCGCCATGCCGATGCCGAGCGCACCGCCCAGCAACTGGATTGCATTGCCGCGACGCTGTCGGCGCTCGAACAGCAGACCGCCGGGCACGCGGTCGCGTTCGCCGCCTTTCCCGGCCGCATGCCTGCCGACGGCGCACGCTTCGGCTCACCATTCGGTAATCGTATCGATCCGTTCACGCATCGTTTGAGCTTTCATCCGGGACTCGATCTGGTTGCGAAAACCGGCACGCCGATTCTCGCGGCGGCTGGTGGCCGCGTGGTCCTCGCCGGCGAGAAATCGGGGTATGGCAATGCGGTCGAAATCGATCACGGCAACGGCCTCATGACTCGCTATGGCCACGCGTCGCGCATTGTCGTGCATGTCGGCGATCTGGTGCTGCCGCGCCAATATATTGCCGATGTCGGCTCGACTGGCCGCTCCACCGGTCCGCATCTGCATTTCGAAGTGCTGGTCAACGGTGCGCCGGTCAATCCGGTTGCCTACCTCGCGCTTTTTTCGCCCGCGCCTCATGGCTGACCGACGTCTTCGGCGCAATGCGGGCAGCCTGACTCACCGCACCTATATGCTGCGGCCAGCGCGTTCGCTGGGTTTTCGCGTGATGGTGTGGGCCGTGGCATGCGTGCTGTGCGCTTGTGCGGGTGCGGCCGGCCTGGCGTTCTGGCACGCGAAGCGCGCGGACACGCCGCTCGCGCCATGCAACGCGGCGCCCGCCGACAGGAGCACCGAGCAGATCGAGTTGACGCGTGCGCGGCTCGCGTTGGCGGAAGAATCGGCGGCGCGCGCTGCGGTGCAGAAAACGGCGGACGGCGCCGCAGCCGAGGTTGCACGGCTCAACGCGGAGTTGCAATTTCTGCGCGGCCAGAGCAAGGGCCGGCCGTCGGCACAGACCGAAGCCGAGGGCCGCTGATCGTTCCTGGCCTACGCGAACCACCCACGTCACCTGGTCACGACAACCAGCAAACACACCAGCCACACCCGGTTCGACGCCGCGCCCGGCATTGCACGACGACCCTTTCCATTCACAAGAGATTGCTATGTTCAACAAGAAAAAAGCCGCGGGCATCCAGCAGACCAAGCTCGCCACCCTGGTCGCCCACGACGTGCGGATCACCGGCGACCTTCAGTTCAGCAACGGCCTGCGCATGGACGGCCACGTCACAGGCAACGTCAGCGGCGAGCCGGGCGGCCAGACGCTGCTCGTATTGAGCGATCGCGGTTCGATCGAAGGCAACGTGCACGGTTACGACGTGGTGGTCAACGGCAGGATCGTCGGCGACGTGATTGCCGATCACTTCGTCGAGTTGCAGAGCAATGCGCATGTGACGGGCAACATCTACTACCAGCAGTTGCGCATGGATTGCGGCGCCTCGGTGGACGGCAAGCTCACCAAACAGGACGTGGCGCAGGTGGCGACGCCGCATCTGGTGTCGGTGGCCGACAGCGCGTTCGACGAGCGCAAGGCCGGCTAGGCGGGCGGCGTATCAGACCGGCCCCGGCAGCGACTGGCGCTGCGCCGACGTGTCGTGGCCGAGCGCATCGCCGCGCGCGGGCCGCATATCGCGTTCCGCGCGCAGTGCCCGCGTTGTGGCGAGACGTTCCACGGCGCCGCGCTCCAGCGTGGCGAGCATGTTCATTTCGACCATCTGCAATTTGAAAGCGAGCACGATCAGGCCGCTCGCCAGCAGCAGGTCGCCCGCGAACACGACCGCGTAAAGCGCCGAGGTATGCTGCGGATTGCCGAGCAGCAGCGACAGATTGGTGCGATCGAGCAGCACGAGCAGGAGCGGCACGATTGCATTGAGCGTGGCGATCGTGCCGCCGATCATCGCGATCAGGCGAGCGGGCCCGAGCTGCGGACGGCGCCGGCGGCACACTTCATACAATGTGGCGGCGCGAAGCGGCAGAAAAAACAGCACGAGCAGGCCGGCGCGCAACATGAGCGGCACCTTGAACAGCAGGGCACAGGTGTACAGCGCGCAGAATACGGCTGTGCCGGCAAGCCCGGCGCGCCACGGCGCGCTCACGCCGAACAGCTTGCGCGTGCCGGCCCAGATCAGCAGGCGGCTTTGCAGCGCAAGCGTCGCGGTGGCGATCAGCAACACGTCGTAATTCCACCTGAAATGCAAGGCGAAGCAGGCCGAAGACGCAGCCAGCAGATAGAAGCCGACCGCCCAGAAGCGGAACGCGACGACGCGCGCGAACATATGCGACAGCGCAGTCGTAATAAGGGCGCAGCACAAAAACGTGATCAACCACAACGAAGTAAACGTCGCTACGTCGAATTTCATGAACTCTCCAACCCCAGAGCCGCCTGTTATTGTTCATTTGTAAATCGCGATCCGCCAAGGGGCGCGGTTAACGGCAATGCCGCGCTGCCCGCTTCAGAAGATCGCGACGCTCACGCAGCTACCATTCTCTCTCGCAGCAGGTTGCCGAAGTCGTCGGCGTTGAGCGGCTTGCCGAGCAGGAACCCCTGCATTTCATCGCACATCATGGTCCTGAGCATGTCGAGTTGCGATTCGGTTTCCACGCCCTCGGCTACCACATCCATTTCCAGCGAATGTGCGAGCGCGATGATCGCCGAAACGATCGCGCTGCCTTCCGGTCCATGCACGTCGAGACCGTTGGTGAAGAAGCGGTCGATCTTCAGTTGCTTCACGCGAAAGCGCTGCAGATAGGCGAGGCTCGAATAGCCGGTGCCGAAGTCGTCGATCGCGATCTCGAAGCCGCACGCCTGGAACTGGCGGATCATCTCGATGGTTTTGGGGGCGTCCTGCATCGCTACGGTTTCGGTGATCTCGAACATGATCTGCTCGCATTGCACGCCTTCGGCCTGGACGATCTCGAGCATGTTCGCGACGAGGTTCGGCTGCAGCATCTGGCGCGGCGACAGGTTGACCGCCACTTTCATCGACGGCAGGCCCTGAGAAATCCAGCGGCGAATCTGCCGGCACGTTTCGCGCACGACCCAATAGCCGATCTGCACGATCTGCCCCGAGCGCTCGGCGATCGGAATGAACTCGAGCGGCGCCAGATCGCCGAGTTGCGGGTGATGCAGACGGATCAGCGCTTCGGCTCCGGCCAGCGACTCGCCGCCGCCGTGAAACTTCGGCTGGAAGTGCAGCGAGAACTGACCGGCCGCGAGCGCGTCGTGCAACGCGTTCTGAATCTGCAGCGTGCGCATGGCCGCCTCGTTCATGCTGCGCTCGAAGAAGCGATAGGTGCTGCGGCCCGCACGTTTGGCTTCGTACATGGCGGCGTCCGCGTTTTTCAGCAGGCTGTCGACCGTGTCGCCGTCGTGCGGAAAGAGCGCGATGCCGATGCTCGGCATCACCTGGAGGGGCTGGGAGTCGGTCCACATGCCCATGCGCATCCGGTCGAGCACACCTTCGGCCAGCGCGCCGGCGTCTTCGCGCGAACCAAGATCTTCGGCCAGCACCACGAACTCGTCGCCGCCCAGTCGCGCCACGGTGTCGCTCGCGCGCACGCACAGCAGCAGGCGCTGTGCGAACGCGGTCAGCACCTGGTCGCCGACCGAGTGGCCGAGCGAATCATTGATCGTCTTGAAGCCGTCGAGGTCCATGAAGAGGACCGCGCACATGGAGCGCTGCCGCTGCGCGCGATGGATCGCGTGTTCGATCCGCTCGGTCAGCGTGCTGCGGTTCGGCAGACCGGTCAGACTGTCGAGCGTGGCGAGCCGCACGATCTGGCCGTTCAGGTTCGACACCGCGCCGACCAGAAAGGTGGTGCGCGCATCGAAACGAGACAGCATCAGCGTGACGATCAGAATGGCAAAGGTGAACAGGATCACCGAAGTCGCGAGCCACGTGGTGCTGACGCCGTTGGCCGCGCCGCATACGACGCCGGGCGGAAACCCGGCGGCGGCCATGCCGGCGTAATGCATGCCGCTGATCGCGATGCCCATCGCCAGTGCCGAGGCCAGACGCTTGCGCACCACGTGGCGCGCGTCGTCGTCGCTGAGCGCGCGCGCCAGCCACAGCGCGGCGCTCGACGCGCCGATCGCGATCGCGAGCGAGCCGGCGAACCATGCCGGCTGATAAACGATGCCGGGCGTCATCTGCATCGCGGCCATGCCGACGTAGTGCATGCCGGCAATGCCGCATCCCATTACTACGCCGCCGGCCAGCAGGCGGCTTGCGGTCAGTTGTTCACGGGTCGTGATGTGCAGCGCCAGGTACGAAGCAGCGACCGCGAGTCCGAGCGAAGCGGCGGTCGTCGCGAAGTCGTAGCCGAGCGGAATCGGCAGAGAAAAGGCGAGCATCGCGATGAAGTGCATCGACCAGATGCCGACGCCGAGTGCCGCGGCGCCGCCCAGGCGCCAGACATGCCGCAGACGCGGCGATGCCAGCAGGAAAATGCGGCCGGTCAGATCGAGCGCTGTATACGACGCGAGCGTCGCGACGACGAATGAAATGGCTACCAGCCAAAGGTTGTATGAGCTCTGCATGTTTAGTCCAACCGCCGGAAGGGAAGCGGCTGAACTGGTTATCGACCGTTCGAGGGATTTATTTAATTAGTTTTCGATCCATTTCGGCGGCGCGTGCCGCTTGTGTCTGGCCGACACCTTCGTTGAGCCGGCCTGAACCCAGCCTCATTCACCCGAGGACGCCGCGTGGCGCAGCTTGGCAAAAAATGTGGTTTGCAAAGTCGGTCTTCTTGCGCGGAACCCATCCGAGTGCATATTCGGCCGAGGGTGGACATCAGGATGGCGGATTGCAGCGTTCGCAAGAATCCAGCCTGGGTCCGGCGGCAAGGGGAAACCGACACTTGTACATATCGACCACAAGCGACCGTTTGGAACGGGTGACTGAATAGTTGGCACTCCATCTCGTCTCGTGAACAACGCGTACGCCAAGCGACAATCCTCGGCGGCCTCATCGCCACGCCAGCTAGACGACACAAGGCAGCTTCAGCGGTTTGTTTCATATTATTTGTGTCGGAATGCCCGATTCTTATCCGGTCCGTAATTTTTACGTATGCCGAGTTTCAGCACGGCACTCATTTAAAGCGTACTGGCCGATAAATTTAATGGCATGGATTGCAGATGGTTACGGCGTAACCGATCCGGTTATCTTCAGGAACGTTCTCTGCTGCCGATAGACCTGTCACAGAAACGCGCCTGAATACCGTCATGGGTTAGCAGGAACAGGATCCACTGCCGGAGACGCTTCGTATGGGAATATCGAACGCAGAAAAGCAGCGCCGATTCAGGGCACGCAATCTCGGATCTGGTGGCAGCTACGAGCGGTTGACCGCGGTAATTCCGATCGCTACAAAACGACAGCTGGAAAGGCTCGCGAGCCATTACAGCTGTACGTTGGCGGGGATGATCGGGATGCTGGTTCATGAGCGGACGCTAAGTCTGCTGAATTCCTTGAGCGAAGTCGAGCAGGAGGAATTTTACAGTGAAACCCCGGTTCATCAGCGTCGGGAAAGCGACCAATCGCTATGTGACACAAACAATTGTTGTGATTGCAATGACAAATCGTAAAGAAATTGAGCTGTATCGATCTCAACGGAAAGCGTCTAAATCGATCGAATTTCTTATCCTGATGTTCGTAAAAAGCGCCGAAAAATATTGCCTAATTGTGGAAACATTTTGATATTTGTCTACGATAAATCTCTTCACACGACGGCTCGCGCTCTTGCTCTATCCGTGAAGACGATGCGAAAAATACAGCAAAAGAATGACGCGGCCGACTTCCCGGTCGGCACCGCTGAGTGGCAGGCCGCGATGGAGGAATTTGGCCGCGACATCATTACTGCGCTTGCTGAAAGTGCCGAGAACATGGTCGCCGATTGTGATCTGGTCTCGCAAATCGCACGGCAAGAGTAAGCGAACGTGCCCGGCCGTCCGATGAAATGTCTCCGCACTATCCCGCGCATCTGCCGGGAGCTGGCGCACGATCGTAGTCGCGCCTTCATCGCTGGCGTAGTCCCGGCGCGGACGAAAGCGCCTTCTTTACTGAATGGGCCTGGATCAAGGTGCTTCGGCCGCGCTTGCCGCCGTAGCCGAAGCGTGGGGCCTAAGTCCGCTACGGTCGATCCCGCGCGCGGCCCATGATCTATCGGAAGCCGGCCGTTCACGCGCTGTGCTTCCCGGGTCGCGGATATCGCAATTCCTCCAACGGACGCTCATATCACACGGCATAAGACATTGTGCCGGTCCATCGAGCCGCCGGATTCTTGACGCCGGTGCGCAAACGATTGCGTGGCGTCGTGAAAATGCATTGCCTGGAAGGCGCGAACTTCACAGAGCTGCAATACACAACAACCGATCAAAAGGGCTGAGTTGTACTATGAAAGGGGAATCGGAATCATTTTGGGCGAAGTTTGCCGATCCGGCGGTGCCGGAACTTCAGAGGGGACGAACGCAGTGGTTGCTGCCGGTTGCTTTGACGGTAGTCCTAACGATGACGGGCGCTCATGCGCAGGAGCATCGAGCGCTTATATCCGACACCGCTACCTCATTGCAGTCCGCGCAATCCGATCAATCGGACACCGATTGCATGAATCCTCCTCTGGCCCTCATCCCGGCAACGCTCGCTGGGGCGACCGCAACTCCAATGAAGCTTGTCGATGGCGCACGGTTGGCATGCAGTTTTTCCGCTGACGTGCCAAAGCCCGAGGCCGGCGTTCGACGTTCGTCACCAGGTCGTGCGACCGATGTCCCGCAGCCCGTTACGGGTCCGGTGGAGGATTCCGCCGACGCTGAGTTGGCGTATATGAGCGGCTTGCCGTCGGTAGCCTCTGGTCCCGCGTTCACCGGTCTTGTGCCGGAAACTTCGAGTTCTTCTCCGCCCGAAGAAGACCTGGATCTGACGGGGCCGACTGGATGCGAACGCGGCCAGGCTTGCGAAGGCGGAGCCGCGCCTGGCGAGGCGAGCGAATCGGCGCAGCCGGAGCCCGAGCCGGATGTGCGCCCGGTTGCAGGCGCCCGAACACGCGTAAGTCGCCGCCTGTTGGTGGGACTAGCGGCCTGGCTGGCTTTATGGCTGATGACATGCCTGCTTATCCACTGTGCGTGGATGTTCTACAAACGACACCTGACACCCGACGCGAAGCTCATTCGCGCTGCTAAAGCGGGGATAAAGAGGGGAGAGTTCCGGGTGGAATACCAGCCGCTGGTCAGCCTGAGCGAGGGGCGCTGTGTCGGGGTCGATGCGTTGATACGATGGGACAATGTGGAGTACGGGCAGTTGGGCCCCCATCACTACATGAGTCGTATCGAGCAGCGTTCGTTCATCGGGCCCGTTACGCGTTTCATTCTTTCGACGGCGGTCCGCGAACTCGGACCGCTGGTGGCTTCGAGATCCCTGTACATCGGAATCAAGGTTGCCGCGAGGCATGTCGAGAGTCCGACGTTCGTATCGGACGTGATCGGCTCGGCTGAATCGATCCTTTCCCGCCTGGTGTTGCATCTGCCTGAAGAACACTGTGCCAGACCGACAAAAGGCGTTCTCGATGCCGTCACCATGTTGAGAGCGCGGGGAGTGAGATTGGCGATGTCAGGTGCAACCAGTGTCGAGATGTACAGCACGCTTCACGAAGCGTTTCATTTCGATCTGTTGAAGATCGATCGGCGGATCCTTGCGCTCGACGACGGCGAACGCCGGCAACGGTTGGCGGCTTTAGTCGACGCGGCTCGGGAGTTGGGCTCGATTGTGGTTGCCGAGGGAGTCGAGAGTGCCAGCCACCATAGGGTGGTCAGCCGGTCCGGAGCTGAAATCGGTCAGGGGTTTTTCTACGGACGCACAATGATCTTGAGCCTCCTCGTGACGTTCCTCAACGCTGGCGGAAACTCTTTACGTGGGAAAAAAGTGCGCCTGTGGCAATGATTGCGCATCTGGCCGGCTACATTACCACGCAGCGGGCACCGCATGCCCGTCAGGCAGATAATCAGCGTCGGCGGTGCCGGTTCGCCCCGCGCGGCACGGAACTGCAACCCGGACTCAAGTCCGGCGCGTCAACGACGACGGCTGATCTGCACTATCCACGGAGCCTGTTTCAGGCTCGCTCGTGCACCATTCCCGCCACAACGCGAGCAGGATGGCAACCACGACCGGCCCGACGAACAGCCCGATAAACCCGAATGCGCCGATGCCGCCCAGTACGCCGAATAGGACGAGCAGAAAGGGAACACGCACGGCATTGCTGATAACCACGGGCCGTATCAGGTTGTCGACCCAGCTCACCACCAGCGCGCCCCATAACAGAAGTCCCACGCCGGCGAACGTGTTGCCGTTTGCGATCAGTCCGATGCCTACGGGTATCCAGACGAACGGTGTGCCGAACGGAATCAACGCAGCCAGCGTCGTGATGATCGTCAGGAGCAGCGGCGCCTCGACACCCGCCGCCCAATAACCCAACCCGGCAAGCGCGCCTTGCACTATCGCGGTGAGGGCGAGTCCATAGACGACCGAACGCGTGACGCCGCCGATCGCGCTCAGGTAGCCATCGAGCCGATCTCCCAGAACCGGCCGCATCACACGTTGAACCTGCCTGAGCAGGGTGTGTCCGTCGCGATACGCGAAGAACAGGGTCAGGGTGGCGAAACCAAGTTTGATCGCATTACGCCCAACGCTGCCGACCATTGATGCGAGTTCGCCGATCCAGCGGTCGCCCGACTGCGTGATATAGGCATGCAGTCTTTGAGGGTCATCCGCGAATTCGCTGACAAGCTGCTGTAGCGCATGTCCTAGCCACGGAATGCGCGCGATGAAATCCGGAATGCGAAGCGGGCCGGACGCCGCGTATTCGGCAACGTTGCGGTAGAGTGCCAGGAACTCGCGAAAGACGGGCGAAATCAGCGACGCGATCGGAATAAATGCAATCATTCCGACCAGCAGCGTCATCAACAGAGCGCTTATCCATGCGCGGCCTCTTATCAAGGCATGGAGCCGGCAGTACAACGGCCAGGTTACATACGCGATGATGAGCGCCCACGCGACAGGTATGACGAACGGCCAAAGAACGACGTAACCAAGCACCAGGATTGCGGCGAGCAACACGGCCTGGATAACACGCTTGCGGTCCGGCATGGTCGGATTGTGCTTCATTGGCGAGGATTGCTTGCGGTTGCGGATACGCCGGCTGACCGGTGACGGATGAACCACTTTTCCGCTTCCACCAGAACGAAAACCAGCGCGGACACGAAGAGGCAAAAGCCGAGTTCCTGCGCGTTCAGCGGCGCGGTGTCGAGTATGTTGTTGAGCGCGGGAACGTAGATCGCGGCGAGCTGCAACGCGATAGTCAGCGCAACCGCAGCAGCCAGCGGGCGGTTCGACAGCAAACCCTGGGTGAAGATCGACGTTTGCTCGGAACGGATGGCGAGCACATGTCCCATCTGGGACAAGGCCAGCACGGTGAAGGTCATGGTGCGCCAGTGTGCGTCGTCGAGCCCCATCGCAATCCACTGTGTGCCCATCGTTACGGCTGCTATTACGATGCCGATCCGCACCACGTATTGCCATAGTCCATGTGCGAACAGACTGTCGTCGGGAGGCCTGGGCGGCCGTTGCATGATGGTTGGTTCGCCAGGCTCAGCTGCCAGTGCAAGCCCCGGCAGGCCATCGGTCAGCAAGTTGATCCACAAGATCTGGATCGGCAGCAGGGGGATCGGAAGACCGAAAAGCGGTGCAAGCGCGATGGCGCAAAGTTCCGCCAGGTTGCCGGTCAATACGTAACGGATGAATTTGCGAACGTTGTCATAAACCCTTCGGCCTTCCCGGACTGCCGCGACTATCGTCGCGAAATTGTCGTCGAGCAGGACCACGCTGGCCGCTTCGCGCGCGACGTCAGTGCCGGCTTTGCCCATTGCCACGCCGATGTTTGCCGCCGCAAGGGCAGGTGCATCGTTGACACCGTCGCCGGTCATCGCAACGTAGTGCCCGGTCGACTGCATTGCTTTCACGATGCGGATCTTCTGCGAGGGATCCACCCTTGCGTAGACGCGGATGCGCTGTGTCGCTTCGAGCAGTGCCTCGTCGGACAGGCTGCTCAGCGCGTAGCCGGTCATGACCTGCCTTTCATCGGTAGCAATGCCGACTATTCTGGCAATCGCCAACGCGGTGACCGGGTGGTCGCCCGTAATCATCACCGGGGTGATGCCGGCCTCCCTGCACAATGCGACAGCACCTGCGGCCTCGGGGCGAGGCGGATCGAGCATGCCGATAAAGCCGAGTAACGTCAGGTCGCACTCGAGTTCGTCGATGCCGGCGGGTGGCATGTGCGGCCAGCGGCGCGCTGCCACAGCCAGCACGCGCAGTCCGTCCGCCGCCATCGCACCCGCCATCGACGTCAAGGTGGCCGCGTCGAACGGCGTGCCGTCCTGTCCGATAACCGATGTACACCGTTCAATCACGGTTTCAGGCGCACCCTTGGTATAGGCGATAAACGAGTCTTCAACCCGATGCACGGTGGTCATGCGTTTTCGTACGGAATCAAACGGCATTTCCGTGCAGCGCGGCGTCGATTTGTCGAGAGCGGAACGATCGACGCCGGCGTCCGCCGCGACCTGCCACAGTGCCACTTCAGTGGGATCGCCGGTCAGCTTGCCGGATGCGTCGTGCGCCGCGTCGTTGCACAGCGAAACGGCCCGCAGCAACTGCCCGGTGATATCGTCGATGCTCATGCTCGCGGCTTGCAACCGCCGCATCCCCGCCGGACATACTTCAACCACGCGCATTTCATTGAGCGTCAGCGTGCCGGTCTTGTCTGTGCAGATGAAACTCACGGAGCCGAGCGTCTCCACGGCAGGAAGGCGCCGGACCAGCGCCGCGCGCTGCGCCATGCTGCGTGCACCGAGGGCCAGCATCATCGTGACAACCGCGGGCAATGCTTCTGGAATGGCGGCGACGGCAAGGCTCAGTGCGGTGAGCAACATGAGTATCGGTGGCTCGCCGCTCGATACGCCGAACACGAATATCAGCACGCAGAATGCGAGAATGGCTATGGCGAGTTGCTTGCCGAATCGACTCAGCCGCCGTTGCAGCGGAGTCTGTAGGGCGGGAGCCGACTCCAGCAGGGCGGCGATCTTGCCGAGTTCCGTATTCATCCCCGTTGCGACTGCCACGCCGCGAGCCCGCCCATAGGTCACGATGGTGCCCTTGTAGACCATGTTGGTCCGGTCGGCGATGGGGAGCGTCGCATCGCCCGTTAGCGGCAGCGGATGCTTGTCGACGGGGGCGGCCTCGCCCGTCAGCGTTGCTTCGCTGACTCTTAACTGCGGAGCCTCGATCACTCGCAGGTCGGCGGGAACGGCGCCGCCTGCTTCGAGAAGGACGATATCTCCGGGAACGACTTCGGCGGCGGTAATCGTCAATGGACGTCCGTCACGGACGACCGACGCGTGAAACGCGGCCAGTCGCTTGAGTTCCGCCATAGCGTGTTCGGCGCGAAAGTCCTGAAAAAAGCCAATCGTTCCGTTCAGTACGACGATCGCGACGATCACGAGCGCATCTTCAAGGTCGCCGACGACTCCCGACACGATGGCAGCGGCGAGCAGAACGAGGATCATGAAATCCTTGAATTGCTCGATCAGCATCGTGGCGATCCGGCGCCGTTCCGTTTCGATGATTTCGTTACGTCCGTAGACCGTGCGCCGACGCGCCACCTCGTCGGCGTCGAGTCCCCTTATCGCGTCGGTGCCGAAGCATTCAATCGTGGACTCAGCGGTCTCCGCATGCCAGGCGCGGTGCTCAGGTAGTGCGCGATGCTGCATGTCTCGAGGATTCATGCCGGAACCTGTGTGCTGATCGAATGGCGCTTTTCTTCGTCCCGACCGCCGGCATTGCAAATCGCAGTCTGCGGCGGTGACTTTGGAATCAGCATCGTCGTCGTGGGCCTGCGCGGCCTTGACACAGGTCAATCAGAAAGTGAAGGTGGTGCGCTGAGCCGTGTTTCTGGCGTCAATTTCAAAACCATGTGCTTCTACGCGCTGTGAGACAGAACCACGTCGTTAGGCGACGGGCCGTGTAGGAGGCTATCCGCGCCGTGCCAGCGGCGACCTTTAGCATGTACTGCTGGCTGTTTTGCGCTCTTTCGCAAACTCGAGCACGAGAACGGTTGTGAGGTCGAAGCGATACTCGATATGACAACCGGCAGCAAGCCGCTGCCGGTTGTCCAATGGCGCTCCTTTAACGGTCGATCTGCTGGATGCCCGCCAGTCGCCACCCTTCGTCGCCATGTACGCTCCTGACCATGTTCCAGATTTCCTGGAACGGCTGGGCGATCTGCGCGTCGTCTTCGCGCATCTGACCGTAAAAGCGCACGCTGACCAGCGTTTCATCTGCGTTGCTTTCCGTGCCCAGCACTTCGGCATCGAGTTGCGTCACGTCCGTACGGCTCGGCTCGTGGCCCCGGTGTTCGAGATCCTGCTTGAGTCGCATAAACATCTCCGGCGTTGTCAGCTCGAACAGATCGCCTTGCTCATTGCGGTCCCACGCGCCTTGAAGACGCATGAACATGGCCTTCGCCGAGACCAGAAACGCGGCCTGATCCGCGAGCGCGGGTTCCGGCGCCTTGACGCTGCCCGCCGCTCCGGTCGTACCCATCGCTGCGCGCGGCCAGTCGCGGAGATTCGTGTCAGGCCGCGCTTCGCGGACCTGATTCAGAAACGGCGAGCCGTTCGTTTGCTGCCGGTTTGCCGAACCGTGTCCATAAGCGAGATCCGGACGACGACGGTTGGCGATGAAGCGGAACAGCATCACGCCGGCGACAACCACCAGGCCGATCAGCAATGCATTGGACAGCATTTGCGCCAGCCCTTCGGCCAGACCGAACGATGAGAGCAACGCCGCGATGCCGAGTCCGGCGGCGAGTCCGGCGAGCGGGCCCATCCAGCGGCTGGCGCCGGAGGCCGCGGGCGCCTGCGCTGTCTGCTGGGCCGGTTGGGCCTGCTGGCTTCGTTGTCCTTGCCCGGTGGGCGACGCCGCCTGCGACTGCCGCCCGATGCTCTGGCTGCCGCCGACGCGCTTCGCTTCGGCGTCGTTCGAGGCCACGGCGCCGAGGGCAAGCAGTCCGGCCAGACCGAGCGCCGCTGTCCCGCGCGTGATCGCGCCGGCAGCACTTCGAAGTCGATTGATGATCTGCGTGTACATATGAAGCCTCTTTCGGTAAGCAAGGGGACTGTCCGCCTAGTGCGATTCAGGTCGCGCGAAAACATTACGAACGGTAATATTATTGGCTGGTCAAACTTGCTGTCCGTCGCGCTTGCAATCCGCTCTGGACAGCCTGAAAACCGTTGCCGTGGATATAGTGCTCAAGCTGCTGGATGGTCTGTTCCTGCTCGACAATCAGGTTCTGAACGAGGTCGCCGATCGACACCATTCCGATCACTTGTCCTGCGGTAATGACAGGCAGATAGCGGATCCGGTACTCCGTCATGAGAGCCATGCATTCTTCGGTTGTCTGGTCCGGGCTGACGTAGCGCACAGCCGTCGACATGATGTCGCGCACAGGCGTATGCCGCGACGAGCGGTCCATCAGCACGATTTTTCGTGCGTAGTCACGCTCCGTTACGATGCCGGCGATACGTCCCTCATGTGCGACGATCAGTGCGCCCACCCGCCGGTGCGCCATGACCGCTATCGCGTCGTAAACCGAAGCGCAGGCCTGAGTCGACCACACCCTCTGGGACGCTTTTGAACGCAGGAGTTGCGCAACGGATGCCATATGTCACCTCTCTCAGTGGTCGTTAGCCGCCCGCTGGCGCCTAAGTACGAGGTTTCAATGTAACTGAACGTGATGAAGCGTAAAATGCGTATTTTCGATGTGAATACTTCGAGAAAACCGTAGTGTCTATGGTTTGACGGAGGAGGGAGAGGGCGTGAACTTCAAGCATCTGCATTACTTCTGGGTTGCGGCACACGCGGGAGGAATCGTGAGGGCCGGCGAGCAGTTGCACATCTCGCCGCAAACGCTCAGCGGGCAGATCAAACTGCTGGAAGAAGCGCTGGATAAAAAGCTGTTCAGGAAAAACGGGCGAACGATCGAACTCACCGACGCTGGCCGCCTGGCGCTCGATTACGCCGATGAAATATTCTCGCTAGGCTCGGAGCTGGAAAGCGCCGTGCGGCGCGAGAGCGAAGCCGGCGCGCAAACGCGGTTCCGCGTTGGGATCGCGGATTCGGTACCCAAGGCGATCGCGTACCGGCTACTGGAACCGGCGCTGAGTGCTTCCATGTCGCTGCGTATGATCTGTCACGAAGGCAAACTGCATGCGCTGCTCGCGCAACTGGCCGTACACCGGCTCGATCTGATCATCGCCGACGCCCCTATTCCCGCCGACGTCAACATCAAGGCGTTCAATCACCGGCTCGGCCGTTCTACGCTTAGCTGTTTTGGTGCGCAGGCGCTGATTCAAAGCGGGAAGAAACGCTTCCCGCTGTCGCTCGGCCAGTTGCCGGTGTTGCTGCCCGGCACGGAATCCGCAGTGCGACGCAAGCTGGATCACTGGCTCGCGTCGCATGCCATTTCGCCGCGCATCGTCGGGGAGTTCGACGACGGGGCCATGACCCTGGCGTTCGGCCGGGAAGGCCGCGGGTTGCTGTTCGCGCCGACGGTGCTGGAAAACCAGTTACAGGCCGAGCACAACCTGACGATGGTCGGGCAGATCAATTCCATCGTGGAGGAATTCTTCGCAATCTCGATCGAGCGCCGAATCAGTCACCCGGCTGTCGCGGTGATCATGGACGCGGCGCGTAGTGAATTGTTCAATGGCTAGATGAGAGTTGGCTCGGATCGGGAGCAGTGAAGCGCGATGATGGGGAAGCCCGGCATCGCCCGCCGTATCAACTAGCGCTTGCCAGCCGCGAAACTGGGGCGGAGGTCGCAGTTTCGCTTGCGCCCCATGCGATTGAAGCATGTTCGCTTTGCGCTTTATTCGCGGCTGGTTGTCATTTTTAGCAGCTGTTATTGGCCAGCAGCCGGCGACACTACGCTCGGGGTCGCCAGCGTGTTGTTGCTCTTCGGAGCGCTCGTGCCGGATGTCGAACTGCTGTTCGTGCCACTCGGCAGACCTGAGTTCGGCGGCCTGTTGGCCGTACCGCTGTCCGAACGAGTAGCGCCCGGTGTGCCGTAGCCACCAGTTGCACCGTTCGCCTGATTCGCCGGGCTGGCCGTGCTGCCTGCCGAACCGCTGCCGCTCGAACCTCCGGCCGTTTGTGCATAAGCGCCGCCCGACAGCGTAAGTGCGGCGAGGGCCGCGATTAATGTGCTGGTTACCTTGCTCATGATCCATCCCTCCTTTGATCGGACTGGAATATAGACGCAGACGATCGCCGCCTGCTTGATCACGAGTGCAGCAATGACCGTGCCGCGGGCTCGTACTCGTGGCGAAACGATGTGCATTGCAGCAAGCGGCTGTCGTCTGAGCCAGTCAGACGCGCCACGCCGTTCAGCCCGCCGCTGCGTGCACAGTCGCCGCCACACCGACCCTTACTTTCGGAAAGCAAGCCGCGTCCAGCTAACTTGCATGTTTCGCCGCAATTGGTTGTCACCCAATCCGTTGAACCCATTGACTCCGCCAACTCGGCGCTTCAAAGGGATCCGAAAAATACTGGGTCTCGTGAACGACCTTGCCGTTGCGGAATTCCATAATACTGACCGTGTAAGCCGGTCGCCCGTTATAGGTGATGGAGTATTCAGTGATCCAAAGATTACCTTCTCCTTGAATTCGCCTGACATCGAACCCTGCTGGCTTGCCTGGATGATGACTCCGCAGTGCCTGCAAATTCATTCGCCCGAGAATTCGTTCACCCGACTGGGGATAGTCACAGATGGCATCATCATCGTAAATATCGTGTTCCGCGTCGAAGTCGCCGGCCGCCGACGCTTGCCAGTGCGCATTCAGGGCTTCACGTATCTTTTCTCTCTGCATGGCGTGCCTCCGCATACCGTTTACGTTCGTCTATTGCGTGCGTCATGGAATGAACACGAGGCTGCCCGTCTTGACGATTTCGGGACTCCACGAAGCATGCGCTCAATGAGTGCTTTTACCGCGCCAGGTAGCAGTCTAATCTTCATCGCGACAGGCAGTTGCCAGCAAGGGACGACTTCGCGAATTGCCTATGCTCAGACGTCGGAAACGTCAGTCGACGGCGTTGACGTTCGGAAACTTGTTACGGAACGCCTGCGGCATCGGCACGACTTTTTTCGTCTCGTAGTTGAAGAACACGAAACCCGATTTCGCCATTGCGACAAGCGTGCCATCTGCCGGCCGCGTAATGCGGAAGATGATGTCGCCGCCATATTTGTTGAAATCCATGATGCCGACTTCGAAGCACAACTGGTCCCGCGCGTAAGCTTCAGCGCGATAGGTCGTGGCGAGATCGGTCACGATGATGCTCGTGTGCACGTCTTTCATGTCCTCGATACCCGCGTCGAACAGGAAGCGTGCGCGGGCCTCGGAAATCATCGAGATCATCGAATCGTTTGCGAGGTGGTTCGCGCCATTGATGTCGGTGACGCGCACTGTGAGATGCGTCGAATAGTAAAACTGGTCTTCGGGAAACTGCAATTGAATGCGGGCCATGACGTGAAAATTGTGGGTTGGAAGAGGTGGGCGCGCTTAAGCGCTGACGCCCGATTCTAGCCGTTCGATGTGCGGGGCGTGTGTAGAACCCAATACGCTGATCGTATGCAGATGATCATGTCGGCTGTACCGGGCACGCATGATTGGCGCTGCCCGACTTTGGCGGACCTCCGGTTCCGCGGATAGCGGCCCGTCAAAATCCTCTTGCGAGTCCCCGTTGTAAGTATCGGCGGGGGTTGCTGACACGGCTCACATCTGATTCTGGCGCCGGCATGCTCGCAATATTTCCTGAACCGCAAATGCCCCTCTCACGGTTTGAACATTCTGCAGGACACACACGTGATACGACCTTTCGCGCGGCAGGAGCAGTGCGCCATTTTTGTAAAGCGCCTCGCACGAGTTGCTAATCACGTGGGCCGCGAAGTTGCTCTGGCTGTTTCCTAGCGAACGCAGGATGCATTGATCGTAGTCTGGATTGTCGCCCCCGAGCGCCAGAGCGGGGAGCGGCGTGGCGAGCGTGATCGAGACAAGCAGATAAGCGAATTTGAGCATGATGTGAGAGCGGCTCAGGGATATATCGGCTGGCAATCGTAGCATGTCGCATTTCGATGCCAGCGTGCGTTTTAGAAGGCGCTTATGTCGGCTTCATCGGACAAGCGTTGCGCGATTGTCTGCGATTCATGCGACGAGGCTGATCGCAGGAACTGGCCGCGAACGGCGGATCGACCCGGCCAACGAAACGGCGTAGTGATGCACTCGTGCAGTAAAGCAGCTTTGTATCCGACCATGCCCGCACCCGCTATCGTGCCAGTCGCCGGATCACCTGCCGTCCATTCCTCCGTGATGTAGCCGTACCCGCGGGCCGCCAGATAGAGGTTTGAGCAATGAACTGCGCCATGCGCTACGCTCACTCATGTTCTGTTCGCCCGCTCTGGACCCGGTTTGGCTCGCGCACCAGATGCTTGCGGGTGATGGACACGACTGTCTGCGCCGCGCGTCCGGGTGATTTATGGTTGCGAGTTTTCGGTGATTCGACGACTGGCTTGCGATCGAAACTTCGAAGGGCCCAAGGCGTATCGCGATCATTTCAAATGGCTGTTGCGCCAGTTACGCGGCGTCACACCAAAGCGCGAATTAAACCAGTTTGTGAAGGAACCCTGCTGCGAATAGCCGAGCAGTGCGGAAACCCTCCCGATGGGATAGCGCGGATTGCTCATATAGCGCACGGCAAGTTCGCGCCTGACTTCCTCGACCAGATGCGAGAAGCTGGTATGCGCCACGTCAAGCTGGCGCTGCATGGTGCGAACACTCAGACGCAAATGGCGGGCAACCAGTTCGACGCTGGCCTGTTCGAGGGGCAACAGCAAGTAGATTGCCTTGCGCACTTCCAGCGCGGTCGAATCCACGCCCGTCATGTTGAGTGAATCCGCGAGACTTTCGGCATATCGCACCAGTTCGGGGTCAGCGGCGGGATTCGGGTAGTCGAGATCGGCGGCCGCACACACAAAGCCGTTGAAATCGCTGCCGAACTCCAGCGGGCAGCCGAAGAACCGTCGATGAAACGTCAGGTTTTTCGGGCCCTGATGAACAAAATGGACCGAGCGTGGCTTCCAGTGGTCACCCAGCAACGCGCTGGAGTGACGCCAGAGGACACCGACCGCGAGTTCAATCGCCTGATTCGTCGGGGTACCCGGTTCGACGACCAGTTCCTCCCGAATGGTGACTGTTTCGCCAGCATCCTCGACGTAAAGAGCCAGGGCTTCGTTCAGCAGATGCCGGTATTCGGCCGTAGCCAGCAGAACCTCGCGCAGCGTGCGCTTGTGCGCGAGCAGAACATTGACCACACCGGTACCGAACTTCTGCCGGGTCTCGGCCATTTGAAGCGCGAAAGTCGGGCATGACGCCTTGTTGGCTGTCAGTTCCAGCAGCCGGCACGATCTGGCTGCCGGAATGCGATCGTCCGGATTCGCAAGCGCCGCGGTATCGATCCCGACCTGCTGGGCAAGCTCGACCGGGTTCAGTCCGAGCCGCCGCGCCACATCGAAATAGCCGCTCATTGCTACCGAGCGCAACATCGTTTCCATGGCTTTGTCTCCGCACCCCTCTCGCGGGCGGCGTCGCTGTGTCTGGGAATGAAATGCCTACCGTGCGCACGTACTGGTGTTAACGCGCAGTGGCACGAAATACTAAAAAGATGGCGTTCAATCATAAAAGTGTAACGCAGGATTGCCGTATCGTGCGATCTCAGCGGTTCATCATGTTCCGACCAGTTCTCACGCGGCCAGCCGTGTCGCGAGCGTCGGAATACCGTCCCCCAATTGGAGAACACGATGCAATTCCTCGACGATTCGCTGCACCCCGAGAACCAGGACAAGGTTGTTATCACGACTGCTCCGTACGGCCCGGAATGGATGCCCGAGGACTTTCCGGAAGACATACCGGTGACGATGGCGGAGCAGATCCAGAAGGCCGTCGACTGCTACAACGCTGGCGCGACCGTCCTGCACCTGCACGTGCGTGAACTGGATGGCAAGGGCTCCAAGCGCCTGTCGAAATTCAACGAACTCATTGCGGGTGTGCGCGCAACCGTGCCCGACATGATCATCCAGGTCGGTGGCTCGATCTCGTTCGCGCCGGAAGACGACGGCCAGGCCGCGAAGTGGCTGTCGGACGATACGCGCCACATGCTGGCCGATCTCGACCCGAAGCCCGACCAGGTGACGGTGGCGATCAATACCACGCAGATGAACATCATGGAGTTGCTCTATCCGGCGTACCTGGAAGGCACTTCGTTGGCCAATCCCGCGCTCATGGCCGCGTATAGCGAAATGACGGTTCCCGCCGGCCCGGCATGGGTCGAGGAGCACCTGCGTCGTCTGCAGGCCTCCGGCATCCAGCCGCACTTCCAGCTCACGGGCATCCATGCGCTCGAGACACTCGATCGCCTCGTGCGCAAGGGTGCCTACAAGGGGCCGCTCAACCTGACATGGATCGGTATCGGCGGGGGCTTCGACGGCCCCAACCCATTCAACTTCTTCAACTTCGTGCACCGCGCGCCGGACGGCTGTACGCTCACCGCCGAGTCGCTGCTCAAGAACGTGTTGCCGTTCAACATGATGGCGATGGCTATGGGCCTGCATCCTCGCTGCGGCATCGAAGACACGATCATCGACCAGCACGGCAGCAGGATGACTTCGGTACAGCAGATCGAACAGTGCGTGCGCGTGGCGCGCGAACTGGGCCGCGAGATTGCTTCCGGCAAGCAGGCGCGGGACATCTACCGCATCGGCGTGCAGTACGAAACGGTCGACGAGACGCTCGTGGCCAACGGCATGGCGCCGAATCGCAAGGCCGGTGTGAAGAACCTGCCGCTGCGCGCGGCGTAAGGGATTGGAACGCGGCTGACGCTTCGCGGATGTCGGGTTCTGAAAGTCGGGTTCCCGATCTGGCGGGAACGGTTGCACGATATCCATAAGGATCCCTTTGCCCTGCCGGGCAAAGGCGGTCGCCAACGAGCTGGACACGAAGGAGACGACTCATGTTCACGCATGCCGAGCCCACGACGGCCGATGTTTCGACGACGCAAAAAGACGTGCGCGCGTATGCGTGGGTGGTATTTGCGCTGACGGTCGGCTTGCTGCTCTCCGACTATATGTCGAGGCAGGTGTTGAATGCGGTGTTTCCGATGCTCAAGGCCGCATGGAACCTCTCCGATACCCGGTTGGGCTCGCTGAGCAGTGTGGTCGCGCTGATGGTCGGCGTGCTCACCTTTCCGCTGTCGGTACTTGCCGACCGCTGGGGCCGCGTGAAGAGCATTCTCCTGATGGCTGCGATGTGGAGTCTCGCGACCCTCGGCTGTGCGCTCTCGACAAGCTATGGCGAGATGCTGCTGGCGCGCGCCTTCGTCGGTGTCGGTGAAGCCGCCTATGGCAGTGTCGGCATCGCGGTCGTCCTTAGCATCTTTCCGGCACGGCTGCGCGCCACACTCACCGCCGCGTTCATGGCTGGCGGTGCATTCGGTTCAGTGCTGGGCATGGCGCTGGGCGGTGCGGTCGCGGCTCACCTGGGCTGGCGCGCCGCGTTCGGTGCAATGGCGGCTCTGGGGATCGTGCTGCTGGCTGCCTACCGGTTTGCCGTCACTGAAAAACAGTTGGCGCGCCTGCAGCCCGCAAATGTGAGCAGGCAAGCCCAGGGCCACGGTGTGTGCACGAGCTTCCGCGCGCTGATGAAAGGGCTCTTTTCGACGAAGTCAGTCGTGTGCGCCTACGTCGGCAGCGGTATCCATCTGCTGGTCCCGGCAGCCGTGTGGGCATGGATGCCCAGCTTCCTGAACCGCTACTACGGTATGTCCACCGGCAAGGCGGCCATGAGCGCGGCCGTGTTCGTGCTGGCGACCGCGGTCGGCATGGTGGTGTGCGGAAATCTGACCGACCGGCTCTGCAAGCATGCTCGGGAGAGGAAGTGGAGCACAGCCATCGCCTTCTGCCTGATCTGCTTCGTTTTGCTTACGATCGGTTTCCGGATGCCGGTGGGTCCGGCACAGCTCATCGTGATCGGCGCCGCCATGTTCTTCAGCGCAGGCGCGACCGGTCCCTCGGGTGCGATGGTGGCGAACCTCACCCCGCCGCCGATCCATGCGTCGGCGTTTGCCACTCTAACGCTGGCGAACAACCTGCTGGGGCTGGCACCCGCTGCTGTCCTGACGGGCATCGTGGCCGACCGGATCGGGCTGCTCGGCGCGTTGCAACTCGTGCCGTTTGCGCCGCTCGTCGCAGCAGTCGCCTTCTTCATCGGCAAGCGGAATTATGGTGTCGACCTCGATCGCGTGGGTGCCCTGCGTGAACAGGCCGGTGCAGACCCAATGGCCACCGGCAAGCTTTAGGCCTCGCAAGTGAACCCGAGAGCGGGGCGGAGAGCACCGTCGGCGAGCAGATATAAATTTGTAGTTCGAGTAAAGAACAGGAGATTCGAAATGGCGAAAGCAGTGCGTTTCCATGAAACCGGCGGTCCCGAGGTTTTGCGCTATGAAAACGTTGAAGTGGGCGACCCCGGCCCAGGGCAGGTTCGCTTGCGCCATGAGGCAGTGGGTCTGAATTTCGCCGACACCTACTTCCGCACCGGCCTGTACCCCGTGCCGCTACCTGCGGGCATGGGCGTCGAGGCTGCAGGGGTGGTCGAGGTAATCGGCTCCGACGTGACCAACGTTACGCTCGGCGATCGCGTGACCTACACGGGCTTTCTCAACACACTCGGCGCCTACAGCACCGAACGCCTGGTCCCGGCCGCGCCGCTCATCAAGCTGCCGGATACGATCTCCTGCGAAACAGCTGCCGGTATGACGATGCGAGGTCTGACCTCGTCATACCTGATGCGTCGCATCCGCGATTTCAGGGCGGGTGACACGATTCTGCTGCACGCTGCCGCCGGCGGGGTCGGGCTGATTGTGTCGCAATGGGCGAAGCTGCTAGGCCTCACCGTCATAGGCACTGTTTCGAACGAGGCCAAGGGTGAGGTAGCGCGCGCGCATGGCTGCGACCACATCGTCTACTACAGCCGGGAAGACGTCGCGAAGCGCGTGCGCGAACTGACCAACGGCCTGGGTGTGGACGTCGTGTTCGACAGCGTCGGCAAGGATACCTTCGAGTCATCGCTCGATTCGCTCCGGCGCCGTGGCCTGATGGTCTGCGTCGGCACGGCTTCGGGGCCGATCCCGCCATTCAATCCGCAGCTTCTGGCAATGAAGGGCTCGCTCTACCTGACACGCCCCGCGCTGGCAGACTATATTGCCGATCCCGCCGAAAAAGACGAACTCGCCGGTGAACTCTTCGGACACGTCGCCGCGGGCCGCATCAAGATCGAACTCAACCAGCGTTACGCGCTGGAGGACGCGGCGCAGGCCCACCGCGACCTTGAATCTCGCAAGACGACCGGCTCGTCGGTCTTCGTCGTCTGAGGAGAACGCCATGCGAGCCGAACCATTGACGTGTGCCATTGGCGCCGAACTCATCGGCGTGAATCTTGCCGATGCCGTCGACGATGACGGCCTGTTTGCCGAGATCCGTGCTGCGCTGCTCAAACACCGGGTGCTGTTTCTGCGCGACCAGAACATCTCGCGCGCGGAGCATGTTGCGTTTGCGCGCCGTTTCGGCGAACTGGAGGACCATCCTGTCGCCGGCAGCGACCCGGAACATCCCGGGCTCGTGCGCATCTACAAGAACCAGGATCAACCCAACGATCGGTATGAAAACGCGTGGCACGCGGATGCCACCTGGCGCGAGGCGCCGCAGTTCGGCGCCGTCCTGCGTTGCGTTGAGTGCCCGCCGGTCGGCGGCGACACAATGTGGGCAAACATGGTCCTTGCATACGGGAACCTGCCTGACCACATCAAGACCCAGATCGCAGACCTGCGCGCTCGCCACAGCATCGAGGCGAGCTTCGGTGCCGCGATGCCGATCGAAAAACGTCTCGCTCTGAAGGCTCAATTCCCGGATGCGGAGCACCCCGTCGTGCGTACGCACCCGGAGACCGGTGAGAAAGTGTTGTTCGTGAACGCCTTCACCACCCATTTCACCAATTACCACACGCCAGAGCGCGTGCGCTTCGGGCAGGACGCCAATCCGGGCGCGGGTGACCTGCTGCGCTACCTCATCAGCCAGGCCTACATCCCCGAGTACCAGGTGCGCTGGCGCTGGAAACCCAACAGCATCGCGATCTGGGACAACCGCAGCACGCAGCACTATGCAGTGATGGACTACCCGCCATGTCACCGCAAAATGGAGCGCGCCGGAATTATCGGCGACAAGCCGTACTGATCGGGCAGCAAACCCTCTTGCATGGGATCGGAGTAGCGCGCTAAAGCGCTAACTCCGATCGACGGAAAACCACTTCATGACGCTCGATATGACGCCCACCATCCTGATGGTGCCGGGCTTGCGCGACTTCGTCGCAGAGCATTGGCAAACGCTGTTGGAGCGGAGATTGCCTAACGCGATCTCGGTGCCACCGCTTGAGCACGACAAACTCAGTTGCGCGGCGCGCGTCGCGGCGCTCGATGCAGCCCTCGCGAAAATCGCTGGCCCGGTGATCCTGGTCGCGCATAGCGCGGGCGTGATGATCGTGGTGCATTGGGCCCAGCAGCACAGCCGCAGGATTCACGGTGCGCTGCTTGCCGCTCCGGCCGACCTCGAGACGCCGCTGCCCGCAGGCTATCCCGCCTTCGATGCGCTCGCTCAGAACGGTTGGCAGCCGATTCCACGAAAGCCGCTGCCGTTTCCGAGCATCGTCGGTGCAAGCCGCAACGATCCGCTCGCGCAGTTCGAGCGTGCCGAGGCGATGGCGAAAGATTGGGGCAGTCGGCTCGCCGACCTTGGCGAAGTCGGTCACCTGAATCCGGCTGCAGGGTTTGGCGAATGGCCGATGGCGGAGACACTGATCCATGAACTCGTCTGATCAGATACCGGTTGGCGCGGTCGGTGAACTCGTGCCAGGTCAGCGAAAACTGGCCTTCATCAGTGGCCGCGGTGTAGTCCTGTTTAACATCGACGGCACGATCCACGCGATCGACGACTCGTGTCCCCACCAGGGAGCCTCGGTCGCAAATGGCCATCTCGACGGATGTGTGCTGAGCTGCCCGGCGCATGGCCTGCGCTTCGACCTGCGCACCGGTTGCATGCCGGGACCAGGCGGGTTGAGCCTGGCGACTTTCCCGGTACGCGCTATCGACGGAAAGCTGTTCGTTAGCCTCGAAGATCCCGCTGCCGTTCCCGCGCAGGCAACGGCATGCAATGCAGCGCTGTGATCCGGGCCGCGCGCGAACATGGAGTCATTCCGGGGAACAAGGATCCGAGGTTCGCTGATGCAGCAACCGCTGGTTGCGTCGCTGCTCATGTTCTTTGACGACCGGGTTGCGAAGTGGTGGAAGCCGGACGCAGTGGTGTTCGTCGAATCGGTTCCGCTCGGCGCGATGGGCAAGGTGCTCAAAAATCAGTCACGGGATCAGTGCGGCGATTACTACCAGTCGGCCTGACACACCGACGAGGCAACAACACAGTTTCATTCTCGCAATAAGCCATAAATCAGCCGGGGCCACCCGGCGCGCCTCACACCTGGAGGAGACACAATGAAATTCAAGTCAGGCAGCCTGGCAGTGCTGATAGTTTTTTCTGCGACCGCCCATGCGCAGTCGTCGATTACGCTCTACGGCGTACTCGACAGTGGGCTCCTCTATCAAAGCACCTCGGCCGCGACGTTTCTGCCGAACGCGCCGAACCTGGGGCATGTTTATCAACTCAAGGACGGCGGCATCTATTCGAGCTACTGGGGGCTGAAGGGGAGCGAAGACATCGGCAGCGGATACAAGATCACGTTCAGGCTGCAAGGCACGTTCAACACCACGAACGGCAAGTTCGGGCTGTCCGACACGCCGGGCGCGACCGCACTCTTCAATCAGTATGCGACGCTTGGGGCAACCGGCCCGTTTGGCACCCTCGACGCCGGCCGGCAGATCGTCCCGATGATCTACGCGATGGCGGAGACTGACGTACGCGGTGCACAGTATTTCGGCAGCATTCTGACTGCGTGGTTGGGAATCAATCAGGCGGCCGGCTGGCCCGGCACCAGCACGAACGCTCCAATCGGCGCCCTGTATGACAGCAACGCGCTGGTCTACAGTTCGCCAAAATTCTATGGCACGACGCTCGCACTCGAGTACGCGCCGGGCGGAGTCGCGGGGCAGTTTCAGGGCGGCACGCGCGAGTCGGCTGTGCTCAAGTATTCGAACTACGGCCTGAACCTGTCTGCGGTGTACTACAACGGACATGACACCAATCCGTTCCCGCTGACCTATCCGGCGGCGCCGGTTGCGCCTGCGACAGGCCAGAGCAACAATCGCTTCTACTATTTCGGTGCGATGTATACGATTCGCGGATTTTCGGTATCTGCCTCGTACGCTATTGCCAGAAATCCGGCGAAGAGCAACAGCGTCGACTTCGAAATGGCGTCGGGCGGCCTCGGCTACCAGTTCAATCCGAGCTTCAGGATCACGTCAGGCTACTACTACCTGAAAGATCGAAATAATTCCGCGAATCACTCGAGCGAATTCGCAGTAGGTGCGGAGTACAACCTGTCCCTGAGAACCAGGGCGTACGCGCAGGTGGGGTATGTCAACAACAAGGGGACGATGAACCAGACGATCGTCTATGGAGCCCCAGTTGCGCCGGGCGTCTCCACCACTGCGGCTATGGTCGGCATTCGTCATAGCTTCTGATTCCGTCACTTTCACGAACCGGAGTAATCCATGAAAACGATTAACGCACTCGAGTTGGCAATCGCCGCATGGTTCGTTGTCGCGTCCACGACGGCGTGGTCCCAGACTGGTGACGCAGCCAGTGCACCCGCCGGTGCGCAGAGTGCGTCTGCAATGACCGCATCGGGCACTGTGGCGTCCAAGGGCAGGAAAGCGGACCGCGCCCTGCGCCGCAGAGTCTATGCCGCCATTGGGAAGAACAAGGGAATCAGCGCCGGAGACATCAGTATCACAGCGAAAGACGGTGCGGTGAAACTGAATGGCACGGTCACGGAAGCTGGCCAGATCGGCGAGGCCGAGGTGATCGCCAGAAGCGTTCCCGGAGTGACGTCGGTGACCAACAGGCTATCGGTGAAAAAACCGTTTGGCGGCACGTAAGCCGCCGTATTCGAGCATGGAACATCGAGCATGGCGAGGCCGAAGACCACTGGTCACGCCGACTGCTACCCATTAGTGGCGACGCGCGATTGGGCGGCCTTGCGCAGCCGCTGTCTCTTTCCGAGTCTGAAGCAGACACTCAAATGGCCTGGGTTGCATCTCGCCCGGCGTCTCTAACTGGGCCGACTTATGCCTGATGCGGTCGGCCTCGAACGACTCTGAGCGGTCCTTCAGACTCGCCGAAACGGATATTCGACGCGAGCCTATGTATGGCAGCGTTACCGCGTTAAACAATACAAAACATCGGGACAGTCTTCTTCGTTTCTATTTCCATCACTGTATGCGATGGCAACGAACCCATGCTGCTCATAAATCGCAGCGGCATCGTGGTTCATTTGGAACGTGTAGAGTTGGAGCTTCCCATCGGTCTGCCGGACACGTCGATCGCATATCGATCCACGACGAACACTCAATCCGCCCGCAGGCAGACAATTGCCTACGTCCATGCACGTCGTGGAAATAATGTCTCCGCTCGATCAGAGTCCCTGACCGTCTCTCAAGATAGCTTCTCCCGTGCGAGGATTCGTCAGCGTGACGTTCTCGAGCGCCTTGATTCGCCACTCGCCAGCCTGCCGTGTCAGCACCGCGAGGATCAGCGTGTCGACAGCGTGCGACCCCGCCGGATGGGCCGCGCCAACCGTGAGCCGGCTCCAGAAGTGCATGACCGTCGCATCGTCACCGATCGCGATCACGTCGATCAGTTCGTTCTCCAGCGTGGAATCGCTGTAGATGGTTGCGTGGATGGGTGCATGCAGCTTGATAATCGCCTCGACGCCGCGTACGTAGTGCCCGAACCGGTTTACGAATGTCGCATCTTCGTGGAACAGTGCTCCGAGGGACTCCATGTCGTGACTGTTCCAGGCGGTCTGAAACGCGTGGGGCGCGTCTTCCGGTTGTCTCATTTGAATCATTTGAATTCTCGCAAGTGTCTACATTGGGCCGCCCGACATCCGCATCGGGTACTCGCTGTGGGGCGCCCAAAGCGAATTCTGCCTCACACGGCATGTCGGTTCATGGCGGGGCGCTACCTGTCGGTAATCAGCAGCACGCGAGTCGCAGCACCGCGCGACATACAGCCCGGCAGATAATTGTAATTACCGCTCTGGCTTCAGCCCCTCATTCTCCAAACGCTATGGACGTAGCACCTTTAAAGGATGCCGTCAATGGACGTTAGTGTCCCGCATGCAACGCTGAAACGTTCTTATCTCACCGATTTCGTTTTGCCTGGCATTTCGATCACATAATCCGGCACACCTCCCCGACGCCGACATAAGTAGAAAACAATGAACATGCAAGGTCATCCACCACTTTCCCGTAGTTTCTTCGGTTTCCTGATCGTCATCTTCGTCAGCGGTGTGCTTGCTGCATGCAGCGGCTCGGTCGATTCGAACACAGCGAAGCCTGCAACAACTCCAGCGGCAACCTATCGCGTCACAGGTACTGCGGCCTACGGCCGTCCGGTTGTCAGTCGGACCGTTCAGGCAGTAGATTCGACAGGTCGACTGTGCGCGCAAGCGACGACGTCGAGCAACGGTTCCTATACGATGGATACGAGCCGTTGCGCAGCAGGCGCAGCCGCCTTCTCGGTCGAGGGATACACCATACCCTCCGGTGTTTCGCTGATGGCCGTTGCCGTTCCTGTGCAGGGAACGCCCGTGATCAACGGCGTCGTCAATATCGATCCGCTGACGACCCTGATTGCCTACGCCTCCGCCGGCATGGTGACAAGCACCCCGGCCCCGGCTACCGCGGCGCAAGCGCTGGCCTTGCTGTCCAAAGTGACGAGCGCGCAATACCAGCGGGCGCGGTCGGACGTGCTGACGGCATCCTTGCTGCTGCTTCTGCAGAACACTTACGGTGTGCAGACGAGTGGATTCTCGGCAGGAGCCACGTCATTCGCCGCCGATGGTCAAGGCATCGATGCCTTCTTCGACGCCTATCCCTTAACGGCGCCGACCTCCGCGAGTGTGCAGATTGCGCCAGCGTCGGGCGCAGGGCTATCGGTTCGTGTTTCGTTGCCGACTACCCCGACCACGGGCTCGACCGGTTCAGGCGGTTCGACGGTAACCTCCAACGTTAGCTTCACGGTGGGCGGTCAGGTCTCCGGGCTATCGGGCGGCCCGATGACGTTGCTGCTCAATGGAGCCAATGCGTTGGTCGTGCCGGCCAACGGCGCCTTCAGATTCTCGACGCCGATCGCGAGCGCCTACACGGTCAGCGTGGGCAGTCAGCCTGCCGGCCAGACCTGCAGCGTGGGTCAGGGCACCGGCGTGGCCGCCACAGCCAACATAACCAATGTGGTTGTGAGTTGCTCGGCCAACAGCTACACCGTGGGCGCCAACGTTTCTGGTCTGGCGGGCGGGGCGCAGGTCGTGCTCCAGAACAACGGCGGCGATGCCACCACCGTCAGCAGCAATGGCAACGTCACCTTCGCCGGGCGAATCGCCTACAACGGCAGCTACAACGTCAGCGTCGCGACGCAGCCCAGCGGGCAGACGTGTACGGTTTCGAATGGCAGCGCCAGCGGTGTGTCCGCCAACGTCACTAATGTGAACGTCGTTTGCGCCATCGAAACTTACACCATCAGCGGCAGCGTGACGGATCTCAGCGGTACGCTCGTGCTGCAGAACAACGGCGCTGACTCGACCACCATCGCCAGCAACGGCAGTTTCTCCTTTGCCACGCCTGTGGCGTATGGCGGGAGCTACAACGTGACGGTCGGCACCCAACCGACCAATCAGACATGCACTGTCACGAATGGTAGCGCCGGCGGTGTCACGGCTAACGTGAGCAACGTTGCGGTCCAATGCGTGGTAACGAGCCGGCCAATCTATATGTATGTGCCCGACTATAACAACGGGCAAATCCTGGGCTACACGATCGACACCGTCACAGGGGCACAGTCGACCATTCCGGGCAGCCCCTTTGCAGCCGGCGCGCAGGACCGCTGGATCACTGTGGACGCTAGCGGCACCTATGCTTTCGTTCCGAGTGAGAGTGCGAACACCCTGTCGGTGTATGGCATCAATCACAGCACAGGCGCATTGACGCAACTTCCGGGCAGTCCTTATCCGGTTGGCGCCACCCCGAATTCCGTCACCGTGAACCCGGCCGGCACACTGGTCTTTATTCCCAATGCAAACAGCAATACGGTTTCGGTTTTTAGCATCAACCGTAGCACGGGCGCGCTGACCCCAGTGCCCGGCAGCCCATTCGCAACAGACTCGGTACCGACCAAGGTGGCGATCAATCCGGCCGGTACCTTCGCTTTCGTGGCGGATCAGAACGGAACGGCGATTTCTGTCTATAGCATCGACGCAAGCACGGGCGCTTTGACACCGGTGGCCGGCAGCCCGTTTTCCAATGGCGGGAATCAGCCTATGGGCATCACGACCGATCCGTCAGGGACTCACGTGTACGCCACCAATGCTCAAGGCAACGTGACAGGCTTCAGCATCGATCAATCGACGGGAGTCCTGACCGCCATCGCTGGAAGTCCGTTTGCGATGGGCTACGCGTATCAGGATGGCGCATCGATGAACACCGCCTTCAATGCCTCAGGCACGCTTGCCTTCGTGGCGACCGGCCAGGACGGCGCTGTTTTAAGCTATAGCGTTGACGCCACCTCGGGTGCACTGACGCAGATTGCCGGCGATATCGATACGGTTGGCGGCGGCGGTGCTGTCTTTGTCACGCTCGATCCAACAGGCACGTTGCTGTTCGAGGCAAATTTCATCCACATCACCGTGGGTATCAAGCAGATCAATCAGACCACCGGTGCGTTGACCGATATTCCTGGTAGCCCGTTCGGGGTCGGCGCGCGGCCTTACGATATCGCGATCGTGCAGCCTTGACGGCGTCGTGCGATAGACAAACATTGACGGCGGTTCTCTCGTTCCTGATCTGAAAGGTGTTCTGGAAGAGCAATATCAATGCCATGTATTCGATGAGTGTCTTTCCGGCCATGTGAAAAATTTGGGCGGTCACCGATTTAATCTTTGCGCAAACGCCAGTCATCGACAAATATGTATGAGTCAGACTGGCTCTTGCGTGAGGCCGATGACGGCAGCTTTCTCGCCGGGCATCGCGACATTGCCGGGGTCTATTTCGCTCATGGCAACAGCAACCTTGACGTAGACGGTCTTGTCACCAATGCGGCGGCAACGGCCTACGTCCTGACTCGCACCGGCAAACTGAATCTCGATGCGTATTCCGGCGGCGCGTACTGGACACACTACGGCCCCACCGGCTGGTACGTCGACGCAGTGTTTCAGGGCACGTCCTATCAGGGCGAGGCGACCACGCAATCCGCCCGGTTGCCGACCACGGGCAATGGTTTCGTCACGTCGGTGGAAGCCGGTTACCCCGTACCGTTGCCGCTCGGACCGGGTTTTGTGCTGGAACCGCAGATCCAGGTCATCGACGATGTTCAGCGCGGATGAGGTGCCATTGGAAGAAGAAGCTACGCGGCTGGAATTCGCGGCCGGTGTCACGGCGAAGATGAGCCTGTGTCTGAGCTTCTATGCCCAGGCGGGCTACCAAGTTCGCGGTGGGCGGCTCGGACGGAGGGGGCGGCGTCAGGGCGTGCAGGGCGATCTGGGCCTTCGGTACGCCTGGTGATTCTGTGTTGTTTGCGATCGGTCAGCATCGAGGCACCTCATGATTGATCCGCCGGCCACGAACGGCCGGTGAGGGCAGCTAGACGTTCAATGTCGGCGAACGCCCAGCCGCAACAACCTCGAGCGCGGCTGTTCGACGTGGCGTGATCTTACCGGAATATGTCATTCACGCCGCTAGCTGATCGTGCATGAGACCCGGACAATGCGTTGCAACCCTACACGCAGAAGGAGATTCACATGTCCCCGGTCTCGACCGTTCCACCCGCCGACAGCGCTGCCGCACTCGCTCACTTCAGTACCCTGTTGTCGTTCGAAACCGATTGCGCCGATGTGCAAGCCGCACTCGAAAGTGCCGATCCGCTTTCCGTCGACTTCGTATTGCTCGACGTGCGTAGTCCCGCACTTTTCGCACGCGGCCACGTGCCGGGCGCAGTGAACCTTCTGCACGGCAAGATCGTGGCGTCGAAGCTTGCCGGGTATTCGCCCGATACGCTCTTCGTCACTTACTGCGCGGGCCCTCACTGTAACGGCGCGACGCGTGCCGCAATCAAACTTGCCCAATTAGGCCGCCCGGTCAAGGTAATGATCGGCGGCGTTACCGGCTGGCTCGACGAGGGTTTCCAGCTAGCTACCGGCAACGAAAAAAAATGATCTATGACGCGGCCAGGTGAGGCAGGTTGAATCAGTCAATGCGAAACACGGCGCGACGACAGATCCTTTCGCGGTCTTTCGCATTTCTCTCACCTGTATTGCGCATGGATATCAGGAGCTTTTCGTTGTGGCGTTATGCTCCAGGCGGGGTAGGTGGCGGAATCATCAATCTCCGGTAACATCACGCCATGCACAATCATCTCGTCGTTGCGCTTGCTTACGACCGGCTCTGCACCTTCGAATTCGGCTGTGTGACCGAGCTATTCGCGCTCGATCGTCCCGAACTCGGCGTGGACTGGTATCGCTTCGCGGTCTGCGCAAGCGAACCGGGCCCGATTCGCGCGGCGGGAGGCGTGACCCTCGCCGCGCCTTACACGCTCAGGTTGCTGGAGCGCGCCGACACGATCGTCATTCCCGGCTGGCGCGACGCCGACGAAGTGCCACCCAAACCGCTGCTGAAGAAGATTCGCGCGGCTTACGAGCGCGGCGCGCGCCTCTGTTCGATCTGCTCCGGCGTATTTGTTCTCGCGGCTGCGGGGGTGCTCGACGGCAAGACCGTCACCACACATTGGCGCTACGCCGACAAATTGCAGCAGCGCTATCCGCAATTGAGCGTGCAGCCGGACGCGCTCTATGTCGACGAAGGGCGGATCATCACGTCGGCGGGTTCGGCGGCGGGGCTCGACATGCTGTTGCATCTGGTGAGGCGCGATCACGGCAGCGCGGTCGCGAACCGGGTCGCGCAGCGGCTCGTGGTGCCGCCGCATCGCGAGGGCGGGCAGGCGCAGTTCGTGCCGCGCCCCATGCCGCAGGACGAAAGCGGGCGTCTGTCCAGACTGATGGACTGGGTGCGCGGTCATCCTGCCTTGCCGCACACCTTGCGTTCGCTCGCCGAGCGCGCGGCGATGAGTCCACGCACATTGCAGCGGCAGTTTCACGACGCCACCGGCTTGGCGCCTTATGAGTGGCTCGTGCGCGAGCGTGTGGCCATTGCGCGCGAACTGCTCGAAGCGCAGGCGCTGCTGCCGATGGCGCGCGTCGCGGAACTGGCGGGATTCGGTTCCGAGGAATCGTTGCGGCGGCATTTCCGGCGCATTGCGTTGACGAGTCCGGCCGCGTATCGCAAGAAGTTCGGCGCGCGGGAAACGGCTTAGCACCGCGTTGCGCCGGGTGAATGGGTTCGCTCGTTCGGCGTCTTTCGGCCATGCTCGCGAACAGGCGCCGCGCCCCTGTCCAC